>Ga0207691_10000622_pt1 | contig 35150 bp, 34 predicted proteins | sample KBSM13metaG_FD_184327 | JGI IMG/M metagenome (GOLD analysis project Ga0207691, IMG submission 184327) | Miscanthus rhizosphere microbial communities from Kellogg Biological Station, Michigan, USA - KBS M1-3 metaG (SPAdes) (version 2) | ecosystem: Host-associated > Plants > Roots > Rhizosphere >...
TAATGATAAAAAGATAAATCGCTTACAGGTTATGATAAAAAAGAATGGGGAAGCGATCCAGTTATTTACAGATGGGAAAGTGATAGTCGATTATCCCAGGGCCATGCCCGCCGATATGTTATTCAATGTCTTATCCTTTGAAATGAGTAACAGCGATGGCGAAACGGAGAGATACTATTTAAGCAATATCAAAATTATGAAGGACTAAACTCACTGATATTTCTAAGAAATGAAATGAAAGGTTAGTATTGATTTTCCATTAGGAAGGACGTTCTCCTCCTTAGCAATGAGATTGTATCCTGCACCTGTTGATTTGTTGAGTAGCTCTTCCGGGTTGACAATGGAAAATATTTCTCCTGCTTTTTTCACACTTTCTATTCCTGTAGGACTGACAGACTGTTTATTATTATTTGATTGAATCGAAACAATCAGATGTCCCCCTTTACGAATATTGTTTTTACAAAACACAAGGACTTTGTCAATTCCGGTGTATTCTAAAATCAATGCCGCCCAAATAAAATCTACTTCGAAAAAGCTCCCTGAATTTTTTACGATATCAAGGTTAACTAGTTGCAGTGATGGGATTGTATGCTTATACCTGGTCAAAGCGGTATTGAGATAATTCTGATTGATGTCTATTCCAATCACACTTTTTGTGATACTATTGTCAATGTGTTCCAAACCATTTCCACCTGCAATTCCTAAGAAAACTACAGATTGGGGTTTAGTCTCGCCTAGATATTTTTTAGCTAATGAATTTAAAAGAATTGACTGCCCCACCTCGTGATGTGACATATGACGTTCATAATCTTCTAAAGGGATGCTAAGCCAGGGATTGGTGTCTGTCATAAGAAAACATATAGTCTTTCCAGCAAGCCTCTAAAATTAGTTAGCAGGCAAAATTACTCCATTTATAAAATACTGTCATCGTTGTTTAATAAACGCAGCTTAAACGATCGGTGCTGCTCGTCCCGGCTAATTATTATTTATGGAAGGCTCCTTTTAATTGCAGTCATTATGATCAATTAAAAGCTGCAAAGACGACTGATAAATGCTGGGAACAGTTTGCGTTCTGTATAACTGAGTGAGGCTGGTGCGGTTAGAATTCGGTATATTAGGGTTAATAAACACTATTATGGCCACAAAGAAATCTGCCAGACCGGCTCGAAAGAAAGCCCCTGCAAGAAAAACGGCTAAGAAATCAGCTGTTAAAAAAAAGGCGGTTAAGAAGAAAGCGGCCCCTGAGAAAAAGAAAAAGCCATTGAAAAGGGCTGGCATTAAACCCGTAATTCCAAGTACTAAATAACAGGAATTATCAGCTAAATCATTTGGCTTTTTACTGTTTCGGGTAAGTAAAATATTTTTGGTCTTTAACCCTGAGGTCTCTCCGGAAAAGAATTTTCGTCTTCTTGTGGCGGCATGTTCGCGACTTCTTCCATATTGTTGGTATCGCTGTTCCCGAAGGCGGGCTTTTTAATGGGCAGGGGTTTCGTAAGTCTTTCTATCAAATGATGCTCCAGCTTATGGTGCAGGGGCACGAGTCCCGCGCCAATAACAACCAGAATGAGCAATTCCAAAACCTTATTGTGATGCGTTAACTCTCCTATCGGCGGGTGAAGAAGTAATATTAGAAATTCATAGAGCAGGAGTAGGGAAACCACGCCCATAAATCGAACAATGTCTCTTCTTATACGTACCCGGCTGACGGCAATGGTGAGCATAAAAAAGGCGGGTATGAAAATGCAGATGGCGAGTATTTGCAGTTGCTCCAACCTTGCTTCCTGTTCCCTGCTTTTCTGCTCAGCAAGCTCAGACTGCCGCAGTTGTTCGTTACTGCTGATGATCATCGCTTCCCTTGTCTTAGCCTGACCTTTCAGAGAGTCCTGTAGTAACAATGATCTTTCTAAATAAGCAAAGGCACTATCGAACTTTTTTTCCTTCTTATAAAAAAGACTAAGAAATGCGGCTGCGTCCAGCTCCCTGCTCAGGAAGCCATCATCACGTCCTATGTCAAAAGCCAGCCTGGCATAGTGTAGTGCCGAATCAGGCTGGTTGGTTTTTTGAAAAATATTGGCCAGTCCCATCGCGGTTTCACAAATCATATCACTATTCGTACCGTCGTTCAGAAACTGTAGTGACTTACGAAAGTTGCGCATAGCGGCACTGTCATTTCCCTCTGCGGCTTCCACATTGCCAAGACCAAGTAGTGCGGCACCCTGGTAAAAATTGTCCTGTTTATCAACGGCTACCTGCAGTGCCCTGGAAAAATAGTAATTCGCCGAATCGGCAAGCTTCATGCGGTAAAATGTTTCGCCCAGATTGATCAGTATCCTGTTTTCCAATTCATTTTTTGCTTCTCCTCCCGCGACCCTAACCGTAGAGTCCGCCCGATATAAATAGCTTAATGCATGGTTATAGTCTGCCAGTAAAATATACATGAGGCCAATGTTGTTAAGCGCACTGATATAGTTCCGGATGCTATTTCGTTTTTCTTCTATTTGTAATTTGCTCATGTAATTATTGAGCGCGCTTGGGTAATTCCCCAGTAGATATTGCCCGGCTGCCATAGCAGCCAGTGACCGGCTTTCTCCTTCCTTATATCCAATATGTCTGGCGAGTAACAGGGCTTGTTGCGCCAGTTGCAAGGTTGTGTCTGGTTTAAAAAACTGATATTGCTCGGCCAGTCTCCAAAGCAGGGTTACCCGGCTGGAATCCTGCGTTTCTGATCCCAGCAAATTTCGCAGACTGTCAATTTTGGAAGACTGTGCGTGCGAAGTGCCAGCGCAAACAATAAAAATGAAAAGAAAAAAATACCGGGCCATGCATTAAGTGCTATCGGTTAGTTTGGCAAGTTACGGTTCAATATCGCTAATTGACTATATTTAATGTCCTACGCTGATAACCGCTTTCATGCCGCCAGGGACAAACCAAAAATCAATTAAAAATGCCTACTGATAAAGCTTATTCTTTCGATCTGTCTCTGAACAAGTTCAGCAAATCATTGAATAAGGACAAAACAGGCGTTCATCCCAAGCTCATTCTCATCATGATGGCCAATACGCATGATCCGGAAATTGCCAGGGGTTGTAAAAAGGATGTGAAAGCCGTGAGGAAGGTATTCAAACATATTTGCAAGCATACTGATTATTGCTATTTTGAAATAGAAATATCGGGGAACAATTATACCCGTAAGAATCTGTTGGCGGCTATTGATTGCATAGAGCCCTTCAATAAAGATGTAACAATATTTTACTATTCAGGACATGGCTTTAGCTACGAAAAAGACACCCGCCGAAAGTATCCTCAAATAGACCTTCGCGCGTTTAACAACAATAAAAAATACAACAACATCGACTTTATCAATAAGTATACGGAAAACCTGACGGTTATTTTACAACTCATGCGGATGCGGGGAGGCCGCGTTAATATCGCTATTGCTGATTGTTGCAACAGCAACGTGCCTTACAAACGCGGTAAGGAAAGTCATGTGGAAATGGGTATTGCGGCAAACCTGATGCCACCCGTGAATAAGAAAATGACAAAAAAGCTTTTTACGGATGAACAGCATACTGTTTCAATACTTGTGTCTTCCTCTCAGCGTGGACAGTTTTCCATCAGCGATCCTAAAATCGGCAGCATATTTACTCATTACTTCACCCGTGCTTTATCGCGGGTACTTTCCCGCAAACCCGAAGAAGGCCAGTACCTGCCCTGGCGACAGCTGCTGGATAAAACTGCCAGCCAGACTTTTCATCTCAGCAAAAGCTATGATATAGGCGGGGGTAAGCCCGGCCACCAGCAGGCAATTTTTGAAATACTCATTGAAGACGAAAGGAATCTTTGATCAGCATTTGAGAGGTGTCGTTTCCGCCCCGGAAAACCTCTAAAATTAGTTAGCAGGCAAATTACTCCATTTGGAAAATACTCCGGTACAATTGGCTTCGATGAGCTTGTCAATCATCTCTTGATTGTACAGTAATTTTTCTTTTTTTGGAAAATTGGACTGAAAAATATTGAAATACCCATTGCCTGAACAACGATACAGGGAGTCGGCCAGAAAATAAAACCGGCTATGATACCACGCGAAGTTCCCGAGTTTCATTTTGAAATATAGGCTGTCGAACTCAGCCAGGGTTTTGTATTCGGCAGGGTATGCTGACACAATTGTCCTGCAGAAAATATCAAAGCCATTTTTAATATTTGGCTCAAACTGTGCGACGTATTCATTGGCAAAGTATGTGGCTATGAATTCATTCGTCCATACGTCGGGCGCCTGGGCGTTTGAGAGTTTATACATGAAATAATGTCCCAGTTCGTGCAGACAAAGGAATTTCAGTCTGGTATAGATAATGTCTTCGGCCTGAATTTTATTCTTGCTGAATGAACTGTCCAGCTGGACAGAAATGCCGTTGAATCCATAAACGGATTTAAAATCAGAATAATTCATGCCTGAATTGAGCACCAGCCAGTGAGTCCCATCATAGAATACAAATCCAAAGGGAATAATTTCTTTAAACCATTGGGACGAATCCAGTACGATCAACTGAATGTCAAAATGAACGGCGTATTTTTTCTCATAGTATGTTATGGCCCTGGTGACCAGTTGCTGCAGTTCAGTGGCAATTGACTGATGGCCGGGGGAATAATAAGTCTTCACCCTGCCACCCAGCGTATCAGTATTCCGCGTTTGAAGTAAGGTATCAATGGTTCTGTCTTCCTGACTGTAAGCACTTATAGTTAATAAAAAAAAGCAGACGGCGAAGTGACAGGCATTGGTTATAAGTTGTTTCAATAAACGAATATATCCATTCCCTCTTTAGCGTTAGAATAACATTATGTATTATTTAAAATAAGCAGTTCAAACATGATGGAGTCAGTGGGTTAATTATTGTATTTCATTCTGTCTGCAGGTCAATGCAAAGTGGTGGATTAATTACCGTTTCGTGATTTTTCAGTAAATTACTGGAATGCGGAATGGGGAATTCAAGGATTATTACGACGTGATTGTGATCGGGGCCGGAGTAGGTGGTCTGACGGCCGCCGCCTTGTTGAGTAAAGCAGGCTTGTCTGTTTGTGTGCTGGAAAAGGAACCGCATGTGGGAGGATACCTGGCGGGGTTCAGGCGAAAGAATTTCATTTTTGATACAGCTGTTCACTGGCTGAATCAATGTGGTCCCGGAGGGTTGCTGGACAAACTATTTAAGGCTATCGGAAGCGATCATCCGCAGCCCGTAGAACAGCACCGGATAAGGCGGTATAAGGGTGAAACATTCGACTACCTCCTCACGAACAATCCCGATGAAATGCGCAATCAGCTGATCAGGGATTTTCCGGACGAAAAAAAAGGCATAGAAAAGTTATTTTATAAGGCAAAGCAGATCGGGAAGTCATTCAATCATTACAATAGAGTATTCAGGTCAGAGGAAACCATGGGGTTTTTTCAAAGACTTAAAAATAAATTCCGATTGCTCGAGTTTGCCGTTCCTTTCATTCCCTTCCTTTCCTACAGCGGTGAAAAAGGTCTGAGAAAGGGCCTCAACCGGTTTTTTAAAAACCCAAAATTGCAGAATGTCTTTTCCAGTGAGCAGGAAATGCTGGGTTGCCTGATCCCTATCGGCTGGGCCTATTTTCATGACTTTCAAAGTCCGCCCAAAGGGGGTGGACAGGCCATACCCCAATGGCTGCAGCATGTGGTGGGTTATTATCACAATACGATTGGTCTGAAATGCCTGGTTAAAGAAATCCATGTAGAAAATGGGAAATGTACGGGTCTTTCTTTTGAACAATATGGCCGCCTGCACCAGGTGAAAAGTAAATATATTATTGCAGCGAGCGATATTGAAACGCTCTACGAAAAAATGCTGCCGGCTTATTCCGTTCCTGCCACGATGAAGAAAAAGCTCAAAAATGCAGACCTCTATAGTTCTTCAATTACCGTGTCCATTGCGCTCGATTGCCCCACGGAATCTTTGGGCTTTAATGAAGAGCTTGTTCATCTGGTCGATGAGAACCAGTCGTTCAGCGATCAGACGGGAGGAGATCCGGCCCTTACGGAAATAAGTGTAATTGCCCCGTCACTCAGGGACAAATCCCTTGCTCCGTCTGACAAGGGGACATTAACACTTTATATGCCAGCCTGCATGGACTACCACAATGAATGGGAAACGAGTCTTGATGAAAATGGAAACAGGATCAGAGGTGAAGCGTATCAAAGACTCAAAAGGGAAATTGCGGATGTGATGATAAAGAGGGTTGAAGACAAGCTGGCGCCGGGTCTGCGTTCACACATCCTTTTTTATGAAGTGGCGACACCCGTGACGCACTGGCGCTATACCGGGAATAAAAACGGTTCCATCATGGGTGCAAGACCAGGACGCCTTAATATGAAAAACAAGATTGCGCATTACCGCACACCTATAAAAAATCTCATCCTGGGCGGCCATTGGGCAGAACTGGGTGGCGGTGTGCCGGTTGCCGCCAAAGCAGGCGCAAATGCCAGCCTACTGGTCCTGCAAGAAGAAAACCAAGCGGCGTTCAGGCTGCTTGCTGATTACATGAGCGATAAGATTTCATTAGCCGAGCTCAAACACCAGGATTGTTTTATCCCTTACGATAATTCCTGGGTTCGGAAGAAGACGCCCGCCGAACTTTCAAAGCCACAGCCACAGTTGGCAGAGACGGAAAACATACCCGGATTAGATCGTTGACGAACCGGGAATATTTTGGGTAAATCCCTTTCGGATTTTCTCTTCACATTGTACCAAAGGCGAAGAAAATCTCTTTATTCACAGGAAACTGCAAATAAAGAAATATTTCTCGCTCTTATTTTTTCTTCGGTGCGGGAAAGAGCCGCATTTTTTCGTCCACTTCCAGGATCTTACCGTCCTTGAGACGTACGTCCTCCGCGATATAAAATGAATCTGTTTTGCCGTTTTTAAGCGTCCATTTTTGTACTCCCCAAACAGTGACCCAGGTATCCTGTTTGTCAGGATAATACGCGGTAAGCCATGTGTCTGGTTCAAAGGTCATGGATGCCACCTGTGCACGCATGGGGGTCATTACAGAAACCAGGCTGTCTTTCGTGCCGGTAAATAGAAACTTGTCTGCTATGAAAGTGATGGAATCGCCAAAGTCGCTGAACGACCCTTTTATGTCGCCGTCCATATATTTCTTGATAGAATTAAGCACGATAACTGCATTTTTTTCGTCACCGGGTTGCCAGTTAAGGGAATACTTTGCGGTAAACGGATAATTAAGCGGTTCTTTTTTTGCGGTACTGTCAGTTGTCGCTTCCACCGGTTTCGGTTCATTGTTACTGCATGCCAAAAGAAAAAGGCCCGCTAAAATAAAAAGAAGAAATTTTTTCATGATAGATTGGTTTATTTATTCGTGCATTATAAAGCTACGGTAAAGGACTTTCATTTAAGAATTTATAGTGCTCAGGATGATTTTTTTCTTTCATAATCCTTTATCAGTTGCAGCGTATGGTTTAAAGACTGATTGCTGTGCCAGTCCAAATGACCTGGTATAATAAAGGCCGGTTTTTTGAATTTATTTTGAATATTTTTTATTGTTAGGATCCATTCTCTTGTGTTTGCATCGGACAGATTACCGAGGTCCGTTGCTTCCGTACTTTTCACAAGGCAGCCTCCATAAAGAATTTTTTCCTGTTCGAACCAGACGACAATATTGTCGGGTGAATGCCCCTGCCCTGCATAATAGGTTTGAAATGTATGCCCACCGACTGCGTAAACCGAATCATCGGGGACAAGGTATTCAGCCCTTTTTTCGTTTCTTTTTTTGCTTAGCTCGTCTGTTCGTTTGGTGGTACAAGTTTTTATTCCCTTTGATCTGTAGTATTCAAGGCCCGCCGTCCTGTCCTCATGAAAGTGAGTTGAAATGCAAATGGTAACAATCCTGTTATGTCTGGCTTTGATGCTGTCCAGCAGGGGCTGAAACTGTGTGCTGTCCCAGGGTGTATCGAACAGGGCAACTCCCTTCGGGGTGACCAGGTACATACCGTTGGAAGGAACCGGAACACCTTTATAAGAGCCATAGGTAGTATAGACATAGAATTCTCCCGTCAGATGAGAAATGACGAGAGGCTTGTCGGGCGTCTGAGCGGCTGCGGATAATAGAGACAAAAGCGAAGGGAACAGCATCATCAGTATTTTCATGGGTAAATCAGATTGATTTTAAAAAAATTCTCCAAAATGCCAGAGAATTCCTGATGGATCATGCAGGAAGCATTCCCTCCCCCAGGATTCTTCCCTGACGGCCGTCAGTTTTATATTCTTATATTTTCGATCCAGGCCCAACCCCTGCAGTTCAACCCAGTACCTTTTTACGTCATCGACTTCAAGAAAGATCATGGTATTGTTCACCCAGTCTTCCACAAAGGCATTTTGCAGATAAAATCCCAGTGTATCCGTGACCCGGATATAAGACATATCTGCGGATACAGACGATTCTGTAAACCCCAGATCTTTGTAGAATTGCCTTGACAACTCAAAATCCCGGGCACCGATAAAAGCTCTGATGGATTTGGCAGCATGTTTCATACTCGCATTGTTTATTTACAATATGTTGCCTGCCCAAACGTTGTTTGGTGTTCAGGTAAACATCAAATGAAGATAGCAGCAAAGCTCCTTTATTACGCCTTATTATTTTGCATTATTTCATGCGGGAAGCAGGGGATTAATGGTGTGCCGGCCACAACGTATTCCGTATACCGGAATCATGGCTTGGATGTTGACTGGGATTATTCAGGCAGCAACCGTATCGCCTATTCAATGAAGGGGGATGACGGATATTATGATATCCATACCGCTGATCCGGATGGATCGAACGACAGCTGCATGACCTGCCTCCTGTCGCCGCTAACGGATAAGCATATTGCGGTTCCTTCCTGGCATCCTTCGGGCCAATGGTTGTTGATGACTGTCGAAAAGCCGGTTCATGACGGCTCCTCCTTTGATGCGCTCCCGGGGCTTGGCTCCTATACCGACATCTGGATTATGAACCGGTCAGCAACAAAAACCTATAAACTGATCGATATTGTAAACGACAACGACCACGGCGTAATCCTTCCAAGATTCTCGCGTGACGGAACGAAGATCCTATGGACTGACCGGAAAGCAGCAGCGAATCTTTTCGTGCCAACTCAGACCGCGGGATTTTGGACCATCAAGGTGGCCGATTTTGCATTTAATCCGTCAGACAGCGTTCCTTATCTAAGCAATATCCGGACGATCGAACCGGTCAGTAATTATTTTTATGAGGCTTATGGATTTTCCGGCGACGGCAGCAAAATCATTTTTTGCAGCAATATGAACAAGCCTTCTTTTTTTGACGAAAATATTTACACTATAGATATTACCGGAAACCAGCTTACCCAGTTGACGACTTCAGACTATAATGAACACGCCTGGTTTACACCTGACGGGAACCAGATCGTCTGGATGACCAACGCGCAGGCAAGCTCGGGAACAGACTGGTGGATGATGAATCGCGATGGTTCCAACAAGCACCGGCTAACTTATTTCAACGAACCATCCAACGCCCAGTATGCGGGACATGCCGTCTGGTGCGGGCTTGTTTCTTTCAGCCCTGACGGAAAGGAGTTTGTAGGCGGCAGACAGGTCAGCCTTACTACACAGGAGGGCGAAATCATTAAGGTCAGTTTACGATAGAGCGGTCCGGTAAATTAAATGGACCAAATTCTCTTACCGTACTATGGATTCATTCTGCTGAAATATTCAGCAATCGTATCATTGTTTGCCCTGGCTCTTGATTCGCTTGTACCAAAAGTCAATTCTGTTTTCCCTTCTTTCATTTGTTGAAATACGGATTCGACAAATTCACTGACTGCCGGATGTCCGTCGTGTATTCCCTTCGCGCCAAGATCGGTATTCAGGGCCGGTGGGATCATCTCAATGACCTCTATCTTCGTTGATTTCAGCATATGTCTCAGGGAAAGTGTAAAAGAACGCATAAACGCTTTGGTGGCGCAATAGACCGGCACTCTAGACAGCGGAACAAATGCCAGTCCTGATGTAACATTGACAATCGTATTCAGGGATTTCAGGTTGGTGAACAGGGTCGTTAGATGAATGGGCGCCAGCAGGTTCGTCTCGATTTCTTCCTCCGCTTTCTTGTAAAAGCCGCTGTCTGAAATATTCATCCAGTACTGTATTCCCGCGTTGTTCACGAGTACATTCAAATCACTATGGTTTTCTGAAATCCAGTTGTACAAGGCTATGCGCTCTGTTTCATTCGACAGGTCACAGGTTTTTGTAATCACACCTGGAAATTTTCCGGCTGCTTCTTTTAACGCTGCCTCCCGTCTTCCGCAGATGATTACGGTATTCCCTTCTTTGATAAATCTTTCCGTAAGTCCCAGGCCAATGCCGGTTGCGCCACCTGTAATCAGAATTTTGTTGTTTGCCAGTTTCATTTGTACCGTTGTGTGTTACTATGAAAGCAATCAGTTCACAGGAGATTACAAACTCAAATAAAAAAGGTTCGGACATGCAAAAAAGTTCAGCAAAAGGTGCCGGAATCCCGGGGCTGCTCATATTTTATCCTGTCAGCCTTTCCGGGTCCGTAACCGGTGATTTCATTTCAACTGTACCGCGTCGGGTGCATTTTTAAAGTGCCTGTACTTACCCAGGAGTTTTCCAATAAAATAAGTAGCAGGAATAACGATCTTTTTTACGAAGAACGGTATTTCCGGGAGGTCAAATTCTGTTGAATAATGTGTAAACAGATAGGCACTGTCGAATGTTTCCGGCCGCGACGTGCCCGTTTTATTCTGTGCGGCATAGACAGAACTAAGAAAGAACACCACATTGTTTGCGGGTTTGATCCACCCTTCGCAGTTCAATGTCTCTGTCCCCTCATTCCAAAACCGGTGTGGAACACCGCGTTTAAAGAGGATTGTTGCACCTTCCCCCGCATACCGGGCCGGTTCCCCCTGTACCTGATACCCGATCTTTCCTTTGACGACCGTCAGTGATTCATCCTGCTGAAGGTGCGTGTGCATGACCGGACCGCAACCGGGTGCGACAAAGTTTTCCACGAGCAAGCGGTCGCCATCGGGTTCCTCCAGTAATTCTTTAAAAACCAGCTTTTCGCCGACGCAATTTTCTATTGTAAGCGGATAGGTAGTTTTCATCTGAAAATATGTTGATTGGTTGATTAATTTATTTTGACTCCCCTATACCGTTTCAACCTTCGGCTGAACAGAATAAATCTTATGGAGGGCAGTAAAGGAGAAAAAGATGCCCGTTAGAAGAATGCCTGAACGTACCCAGTTCATCGTCTTCCATTCCGACAAAGTTTTTTGAAGCAGGTCGATATCATTCAGACTGGCATTCCTGAACATCAGGTCATTTCTTGGAAAAAAGTACTGGAAAGTCAGTCCTTCAGCCAGAAGATACATAGCCAGGGCAACGCCCAGATAGAGGCGGATGGACCTGGAAGATTTCCAGAACAGCAGGAGGACAATGATTCCCAATGCCTGGTTTACCGGCGAGAACATCCTGAAGAAATTTCCGGGGTTGACATTTTTGAAATAATCCCTTGCCACTCCAATGGAATGGGGAAGATCGGTTCCCCATGAACGGGAGTCAATAAGAGAGCTGTACATGTTGGCAAACAGCAGACCGCTGGCAACACTGATCGACGCGAACAAAGCAATTTTTTTCATGTTTTTTTTCTGCAAAGATGGAATCTGACGGGAGCAGAAAATTGTATTTATCGGACATTCTCGTAAAGATGTCCCTTCAAGAGGCTTTTGCCTGTTTTGTATTCGCCGGGCGTCATTCCGGTATAGGTTTTAAATGACCTTATAAAGTGAGACTGATCAGAAAAATAGCTCTGATAAGCAATGTTGGTGAGTGAAAGATCCGAATGGTGAATCAGATTCACCGCATGAAGATATTTTTTATAAAGAAGGATGGCTTCTGTATTCATCCCTGTCGCTTCATCCATTTTTCTTGATAACTGTCTGGCGGAATAACAAAGAGAGCGGGCAAGTTCAGACACCGATATATCCTGCGCAGTCATGTCTGATAAAAAACTATTCATCATTTTTTCCTGCGGTTGCCAGTCGGGGATTTTCTTTTCGAGCCATTTGTTGACCACCGAAATGCGGTTATTGAAATTTTCGCCGTCTGCAAGCTGTTGCCAAAGGAAACGAAATGATGGATCAATCAGGGTCATGTCCACGATCTTATCGGAAAATTCGCGGGATGGAATACCCAGGATTTTCTTAACAGCCAATGGCTGAAGCTGGATTCCAAAGAACATGAGACGATGGGGAAGCTGAAGATTCAGAGGTTCAGTGTTGAACCCGTTAATAAAACAATCCGGTATTTGCAGCTGTTTGTTACCCATGCGGGCAGTCATGGCACCGTCGGGATTGAAATTAAAGATGATTTCGATAATGCCTTTCGGGATGATATGTTCGTTGTGAAAGGGGGTAAACCCGTCCGCCTGCCAGATGCACTGAACTAGATTTTTAAAATGTGGGAGTTCCGGTATGTGAAAGTGCCTGTCCAGATATAGAAATAATTAATCCTTGGTAAAAATGATCAGTTGAAGTTAACCCTATTAAATAAGTCCCAGTTAGACGACGCGACAGACTGGTATGTTACACGAGTGAATTGCAGATCGGGGTGTATGGAGTGGAAAGGCCTGATCTCAGTCCATGAGGGCCGGTACCACTTCATAACAACCTGGTAATGATCCGCTTAGTCGGGCCGTATGACGTCGCATACGTGTTTTTAAGGGGAGTTGATTTTATTTTGATAATGCAAAAAACTTAGGCATCGTACCTTCGGAAACCGGTATTAAAGCATTCAGAAGACATGAGACGAATGTTACTACATACGCGTATCATACTAGTTTTTATACTGCTGATTTTATCCTGCAAAATAAAAGACAGGGCTACTCCGGAAGATATTCAGTCTTTGAGACTCAAAGAGGGTGAGCTTGTCTCCTGCGGGCCACCGGACAAACAATTTGGCACCATTGCGTTTGATATTTCCTGTTCAGACAAAGTAAAAAAAGATTTCAACCTGGCGGTTGCCTTGCTGCATTCATTTGAATACGACGAAGCGGAGAAGGTTTTCGCCCGGATTATCGACCGGGAGCCCGCATGCGCGATGGCTTACTGGGGCGTGGCGATGTCAAATTTTCATCCACTGTGGTCTCCTTCCGGTCCCGCGGAACTTGAAAAAGGGGCAAAAGCAATTCAAATTGCCAGGACAATTAACGAAAAATCAGAGCGGGAATCAGCTTATATCGAGGCGATCGGGAATTATTATACTGATTTGGATAAAGTAAATGATCATGGACGTTGCGTGCGTTTTGAAAAAGCGATGGAGGAGATCTATAAGAAATATCCGGACGACAAGGAAGCTGCCGTATTCTATGCGTTATCGCTTGATGCCGCAGCGGATCCGGCCGACAAGTCCTATGCAAATCAAAGAAAAGCGGGAGAAATTCTAGAAGCTGTTTATCCGGGACAGCCGGAACATCCGGGGGTCGTTCATTATATTATTCATAGTTATGACTATCCGGGCCTGGCCCGGGAAGCTTTGCCGGCGGCAAGGAAATATGCTTCTATTGCTCCTTCTTCTGCGCATGCACAACATATGCCGTCGCATATTTTTACGAGGCTGGGACTCTGGGATGAATGTATCAACTCTAATCTTATTTCTACAGGTTCTGCTAAATGTTATGCGGAAAACGCCCGGATAAATGGTCATTGGGATGAAGAGCTTCACGGATTGGACTATCTTGAATATGCCTATCTGCAAAAAGCGGATAACAGGCAGGCGAAGGACCTCGTTGATTATCTGGATACCATACAGAAGGTGTATCCTGTAAATTTTAAAGTGGCCTATGCTTTTGCGGCGATCCCTTCACGTTATTTACTCGAAAATAAATTATGGAAGGAAGCTGCCCGGCTTGAAATCCATCCCCGGGATTTTCCCTGGATGAAGTTCCCATGGCAACGAGCGATCGTCTATTTTACCCGGACACTCGGCTATGCACATACAGGTGATATGGAAGCCGCCCAAAAGCAACTGGATGAGCTAAAACGGATCTACGATACCCTGACAAGCCAAAAAGAAATGTATATGGCAAACCAGGTAGGTATCCAGGTAACGTCAGCAGAAGCATGGATTCTTTTTATGCAGGGTCAGAGAGCAAGGGCTTTGGACATCATGAGATCGGCGGCGGATGCAGAAGACGCAACCGAAAAAAGCCCCGTCACACCTGGAGAAGTCATACCTGCCAGGGAACTGCTGGGAGATATGCTTTTACAATCGGGCAACTTTGCCGGAGCATTGGACGCTTATGAGGCGGACCTCAGGACACATCCCAATCGTTTTAATGGTCTGTATGGCGCCGGTCTGTCTGCACAAAAATCCGGAGACGGGAATAAAGCGGACGATTACTATAAGCAGTTGTTTGACATCAGTGTGGCTAATTCTTCCCGGCCCGAATATGTCTCAGCAGGGAAATACCTCAGGGCGAAGGGTTTAATCAATTGATTTTTAATCTCATTATGGTAAGCCTGCCCAATAAAATTTTGTACCCCGCAAATAATTTGATAGCTTCAAATCCTTCCTGCTGACCGCAGATGGTTCAATCCTGCCCTGTAACAGATTTAATTTCTCAAACTAAACAATACACAATGAAACGATTGTCGGGCATTTTGGCCATTCCTATGGTAGTATTATTTTTTGCATGTGGTAATGAACCTGCTAAAGAGGAAAAAGCTGCAGACACCACGGCCGCTGCCACTGCACCGCCCGAAGAAGCAAAACCCGCGTTTTCTCCTTTCAAGGTTTTTATGGTTCAGCATCGGGTAAAAAATTTCGCAAAATGGCAGGAGGGGTACCTGGCGCATGACTCCCTCCGTAAAGCATATGGAATCAGTCCACAGGTCATTGGCCGTGACTTGAAAGACTCCAACATCGTATACGTGGTAGACAGAATGGATGATTTGGCAAAAGCACAGCAGTTTGCCAAGCTTCCCGCGCTAAAGACCGCCATGACTTCGGCCGGCGTAGTTGGCAATCCCGCTTTCTCCTACGGAGAAATCATTCGCGGCGATGATTCGCCGGTGGAAACATCCGACAGGCTGGGAGTTGCCCATCACGTAAAGGACTTTGCCGCATGGCTAAAAGCCTTTGACGCAGAAGGTGCGGCTACAAGGGCCGCGAACGGACTGGTTGACCGTTCCATAGGACGTAGTCTGATCGACTCCAATATGGTTTATATAACTTTTGCTGTTACCGATATGGCAAAGGCAAAAGCCAGATCATCCTCAGCTGAGCTGAAGAAAATTATGACGGACGCAGGAGTGGACAGTCCGCCCACCATGCGCTGGTACAGGGTGGTAAAATGAGCAAAGAGCACACGAAGGAACTTTTGAAATTTCTTAAGCCTTTTGATTCCGGGATCATTGACCTGGTGATATGGCTTCGTGACTTTGCCTGGGACCTGTGTCCGGAAGCTAATGAACTAATTTACGATAATTACAATGCCGTAGCATTTGGCTGGAGCCCGACGGACAAAGTTGGACATACCATTTGTTCCATTGCCGTCGGGCGGTCCAGTAAGAATATTCATTTTGGTTTCTATTGGGGTAACGAGCTTTCAGATCCGGATAAAATTCTCCTGGGTGAAGGAAACCAATACCGCTATGTGCTGGTGACCGATAAGAGGAAATTCCCAAAAGATTATATCACGAAGCTTATCAAAGAAGCTTACGCAAATTCACTTGCAAAAGTGAAAGACCCGGGGCAAATGATGAAAGGTAAGACCATCGTAAAGTCGGTATCACAAAAGAAAAGAGCTGAAAAGAAGACCCGTGAGACGAAAAGCAAACCCGGGCTTAAAAGAAAATAGGTTCGTATTCACCGTAAGCAGTTACCTGCTCAAAGGTCCCGGTTTTCCAAAATGTTCAATCTCTTCTGTTGCAAAGGCTGTCGTCCAATGAAAGGGTTGTAATTCATCCAGGGGGACGAATTTTACAAGATTTTCCGGTGTGGTTACGCCAACCATTACGCCTGTTCCCCAAAATCGCAGGCGTTCCTGGCACACACCACAGGGAGAAAGTATTTTAAACGGGCTGTGTTCATCCTCGCGGATTACGCATAAACAATGTGTGACCCTTACATTGTATTTGTGGGCCTCGGCGATGGCGCCGGTCTCAATACACAGAATAACGCTGCTGTTCGCTGTTTCAATGGCCACGCTGCTCAGATACCTGTCATCTTCCGTGTGAATGATGGCGGCTCCGCCCCATCCTTTTGGATAACGTTTGGCGACGAACTCAGTAGCCATTCGATACATTTCCTGTTCAATCTTTATTTCCATATCTATTAAGTCTGGATATTCTATTCGAAAGTATCAGATAAAATATGACTGAATAATGTGACATACGATTCTATGGTCTGATTGCCCAGGCGAGCCCGTCGGGTACGGGACCGACATCGAGGCGGTTCGTAATTTCCAGTGATTTGAGGTCGACGATGGCCACAAAGTTGTCGGCTGAGCTTGCCACAAAAGCCCTTGATCCGTCAGGATCCATCAGGATGCCTGCTGCCCCACGGCCGATTTTCAAACGCCTGATCTCTTTTCGCGAAGCCACATCAAAAATGAAAAGGTCTCCGGTGCGCAGACTTGAAATAAAAACCTGTTTTCCGTTCGGAGTAAATTTCAGGCGGTTGGCACCTACGGCCTTTGCATCGATTTTTGCCTTCAGCATTTTTGCGGCCGGATCAATGATATAGACCATTCCGTCTTCACTGGCAGCCGTCCACAACTGACTTCCGTCGGGTGACACATCAAAGCCTTCCGAACCTTTGCCTACAGGAATAACGGTCTGGGTCCAGTCTTTACGCGGTTTGGCATTGGGTGGCGCCATCCTGCCCGGCTGGATAAGCGTATCGGTCAGAATGCTGACAGTGCCGGAAGAAACATTGGTAGTATATATCTTTTTAGCGTCGGCTGTAACGAAGAGCATATGGGTCCTGTCCTGACCTGTGCCCAGACTCCAGTCAAGCTTTCCGCTGGCAGGATCATAGCTGCCCACCGATTTGGATCCTTCCGCGGTAAACCAGGCCTTGCCATTGACGAAGACTAGTCCGTGCGGACCAAACAACGGCCTGGTGTCAATATCAGGCAAGGCTTTTTGGGCAACGAGGTCAATCACATTCAGCTCATGGTAACTGCCACCGCCATAGTTTGTAACGTAGGCTGTTTTACCATCAGCAGATGCAATCACTTCATGCGGATCGACGCCCACGGGCACACGGGCGATAATTTTTAAAGTCGAGGGATCAACCATCACCAGCATGTGGTCTGTCTTGGAAAGAGCGAGCAGCAGTTTGCCGGGAGTTGACTGCGTGTTTCCTTCAACCGGCCAAAGGAGGAAGATCATCAGGGCAGCGGCGGATGAGCGGAGAAATTGTGGAAGTAAGAATTTCATGACCTGTTTTTTTAATTGTTAGATACAGTTTTTCACAGGCATCATGACCTCACAAACCTATTCGAATGCGGCTATTTCTTACACCGGGATGCTGCAAACAAAGCATAATATGCGACAAAGGCCCGGATTTTTATTGATCTGGGGCAAGTTTGTCCGGCTTAAGGCTCACAGAGGGCCTTCGTTTAACCCTTACTCCCCGTGCTCCAGAGGTTTATTCTGTAAATTTCAACCTCTATTTTGAATTTTGCTCCACGAATCTGAAATACTGATCCGCTACCAGTCCGGCGACCGCGATGCCTTCCATTATATATATGACAGGTGCCTCCCGGTTGTTTTCTATCATCTGCGATCCCTGCTTGAAAACCGGGAGGATGCGGAAGATATCGCGGCCGAGTGTTTTATCAAACTCTGGAAAAATCGTCCCGTTTTCGGGAACATGGATTCCCTGAAAAGCTGGTTAAAGGTTACTTCGCGGAATGCGGCCTTTGATCTCCTCCGCCATCGAAAAATGGCGGCTGAAAAAATAGACAGGCTACGGGAAAAAGCCATCGCGGCAGATCTTTCCTATGCCAATGAAGACCTGTTTTCCGCAGCACTAGCTGAAATCTACCGGCAAATTGAACTGCTTCCTCCTAAAAGCCGGGAGGTTTTCAAACTTCGTTATCTCGAAGGACTTTCAAATGATGAGATTGCCGGGATCATGGGGATTAATAATCAGTCTGTCCGCGACCATCTCAGCCGTGCACTGAAAGTCCTCCGGGCTGAAATCCTGAAAAAGGAAAATCTTTTTATTTTTTTCCTTCTTTTCCTCAATACAAAATAAAACCCCGTCCGTTTTACCCTCTTGCATGACTGAATCCCGGTTTAATGAAATTGCGCAGCTGATCCGAAATAAGCTCCAGGGCGGACTCTCGGAGGAAGAAAATATAAGATGGGAGCAATGGCTTTCGGAGTCACCGGACAACCTTGAACTGGCGAAACAGCTGGAAGATCCTGTCCTGCTTCGGGAAGCCATGAAATCTTTCCATGCCAGCCGGGAAAAAATTCTGGGCAGGATCTTAGAGGAATTACCGGAGCTTAATGCCAATCATCGCGTATCGTTTATCGTTCATCGCAAGTCGCGCCGTGCGCTTATCATCCGCCGGAGTTTCCGATACGCTGCGGTATTCATTCTTTTGATGGGTTTGTCGGGCATTCTGTGGTATACGTTGAAGCCGGGATCTGAGAAAACTGTTGAGCAGCCGGTTCACCCCCTGACTTCCATCCAGCCCGGGACCAATAAAGCGGTGCTTACGCTGGGTAATGGCTCACGCATCGTACTGGACAGCAGCAACCGCGGTTTGATCGCCAGCGAAGGCGGCGTGGCTATTACAGTCCGCGACAACCGCTTGAGCTATGCGGAAACCAGTGATACCGCAACGGTTACCTGGAATACCATGACCACACCACGCGGCGGGCAATTCAGGCTTACGCTTCCCGACGGGACGGCGGTATGGCTGAACGCACAGTCCTCCATTACCTATCCCGTGCGTTTCACCGGCGGGGAAAGAAAAGTTTCCGTTACAGGTGAGGCCTATTTCGAAGTATTCAAAAATCCTTCGCAGCCCTTTGTGGCAGATATCCGGACGAAAGGGGAAGTGCGTGTTTTCGGAACGCATTTCGACATCAACGCGTACGAGGATGAACACTCTATCAATACGACACTGCTGGAGGGCTCGGTATCGGTTTCAGCCGGTAAGAACAGGCGGACAATCGAACCCGGCCAACAGGTCAGGATTCTTTCCGATGGGTCGGTTGAACAGTCATCACTCACCAAAAGCGAACTAAGTGAAGTCACCGCCTGGAAAGACGGATCATTTTATTTCGAAGAAGCCGACATCCGGACCGTGATGAGGCAGATGCAACGCTGGTATGATGTGGACATCGAGTACCAGGGAGAAGTCAGGGAAAAGTTCCACCTCGACATCAGGCGGAGCACTACCCTTGACAATGTGTTCCGGATCCTGCAGGAGACACGCGGGGTACATTTTAAAATCGAAGGAAGAAAAATAAAGGTCATGCCATGACCAACACTTTTAAGAAACAACCAAAACTTCACCAAGGCATGCGTTTAAAATCACTGATGGGATCCATGAAGCTCTTTTTATTATTCTTTCTGATTGGTCTGCAAACCTATGCCTCAGGTTTTTCCCAGACCATCACCATTTCGGAAAAACAGGTACCGCTGGAAAAAGTGTTTTCCGAAATACGGAAGCAGACTGCTTTTTCTTTCGCCTATACCAAATCGGCCCTGGCGATGTCGAAACCGGTCAGTATTGACGTGCACAATGCCAGCATCGAGGAAGTGATGAGTATCTGTCTGCGCGGACAGGGCCTTTCCTACCGTATTATCGACAATACGATCATCATCCGGCCCGAAACGACTACACAGGACTCGCTTATCACGGTCAGGGGAAGCCTCAAAGATGAAAATAATAATCCGCTAAGCAGCATCACGATCGCCCTGAAAGGCACTAAAAGGACCACCATTACAGACAACGATGGAAGTTTCGAAATGAAGAATGTACCGGAAGATGCGGTTCTTGTGTTTTCAGGTGTCAGCATAGAGAGTTTCGAAGAAAAAGTGAACGGCAGGGATTTCCTTACTTTAAGTGCGAAGATCAGGGTCGGCCAGATGCAGGATGTGGCCATCGTGTCCAACGGATTTCAGCAGGTGGAAAAAAGAAAGCAGATCGGAGACATCAGTGTGGTGCAGGGAAAGGACCTGATGGACGTACCCACCACCGGCGGTTTTGACAGGGCACTCACCGGCAGGGTCGCCGGCGTTTTCGTCAGAAGCAATTCCGGCAGGCCCGGCGAATCGGCACCCATACAGATCCGCGGTACCAATACACTCACAGGCAACCGGCAACCCCTCTGGGTGCTGGACGGAATGCCATTGCCTACGGGGGAAATCAGTTCGAGTGTGAACGAACTCATTACAAACGGACTCGGAAATATTCCCCCGCAGGATATAGAGAGCATCACCATTCTTAAGGATGCGACAGCATCTGCCATCTATGGCTCAAGGGCCGCCAATGGCGTTATTGTCATCACTACCAAACAGGGGCATGCGGGAAAAACCTATCTGACATACTCAGGCCGATACAGCATTACTGAAAAGCCAAACAACACCTTTCCGTTTATGACTACCCCGGAGAAGATCGATTTTGAAAAATCGCTCTTCTCCGATTTTCACAATCCATTCGGAGGTCGCGTGATTCAACTGGAAAATGCTGCCTTCACGGGGTCCATGACACAGGCTGATGCCGATGCAGCCATTACCTCGCTTGGTATAGTGAATACGAACTGGATGAATGAGATCATGCATAATGCGCCTTCGCATGCACACGTGGTCACCCTGAGCGGCGGCAATGAAAAGACCCAGTTTTATTCTTCCATCAATTACAACCGGGCGGAGGGCGTGCTGGTAGGAAATAATTATCAGAACGGAGGGCTCGATCTGAAACTGTCCTCTTATATTAAACCCAACATACTGGTAAGGTTCAATCTTTACGGAACGATCAAAAAAAATGTGGAAGGCCAGTCGGACGTCGACCCCTTTACCTATGCGACCTATGCCAATCCTTACGAAAAACCTTACAATGCCGACGGTTCCTTCGCCGACGACCGCACGTATGTGATGGGTTCCGTGGAATCCGGCAGTCCCTACGACGGATACGATCATTTCAATATTCTCAGGGAACTTCGAAGCAATACAAAAACAGATAACTACGGCAATATCCGCGCACAGTTGGGACTGGAATTCAAATTCCTTAAAAATTTTCGTGCTACGGTAAATGGCGTTTATAACTATTCTTCCGTTCAGTCGACTGACGAAACAGCTCCCGGCACTTACCGGTCCAAAGTTAATAACTGGATGAAGTTTGTTTTTCCGGATATTTTTTCCGGAGGTATTCCGGACATGTACAATAACGGCTCCCTGACGCAGGTATCGGCAACGGTAAACGACTTTACCACCAGGACTACCATTGAATTCAATAAGAATTATGGAAGGCATTATGTGCAGGCTTTCCTCGCTCACGAGCTGGGAGGGAACTATAACAGCCAGTTTTCCAATTTTAACCCTGTCTATTTCCCCGACTACCGGGTAGCGGGTTATCCCGACATGTATACCTATTTCCGGTCAACCAGTCTTAAGCTTGGTATGCTTGGTGGTTCAACTTACAGTGAAACCAAGTCTTCTTCTTTTATTTCGGCAGCGACTTATTCTTATGACAACAGGTATGTATTCAATGCCAGCTTTCGCAGCGACGGGGTAAGCATTCTCGGCAACCGCAACCAGTTTTCTCCTCTCTGGTCCACCGGCCTTCAATGGAATATGCATAATGAGGAGTTTATGAAGAAGTATACCTGGATCGACCGTCTGGCACTAAGAGGCGGTTTCGGATACCGGGGCAGTATTAACAACAGCGGCGTTTATCCCTTTTCTTTCTATACTACCAATGCATCCGGTGCTAACTACAGTGGTATCGTCTATGCAGACCAGATTACCTATGGCAACCCTGTTTTGCAGTGGGAGAAAAAACAAAATATCGACGGTGGTATTGAAATGTCTTTCCTGAAAGGAAGGGTGAATGCCGAATTTACCCTCTTCAGTGAAAAAGTAACCGGACTGATCGGACCCGTGCAGGTGCCCGCTTCTTCCGGAAGAGTGCAGACCACGTCCAACAGCGCATCCCTCTCCAACAAAGGATATGAAATCGCACTCCGCCTGGAACCGGTGAAAACCCGCGATTTTCTCTGGGAGATCGGGGGAAATATTGCCTGGATAAAGAATGAAGTGCTCAGCACTTATTATTCTTCCATACCAAGTCAGGAAAACTCGGCGGATGCTTATATGTCAAAATTCGTGCAGGGATATCCTGTAGACGCCTGGTTCGGACTAAAGTTCGCCGGAATAGATCCAAGTACCGGCCATGTACTTGCCCATGCGCAGAAACAAAGCCAGGTGATGCAAAACGGAAAGCCTTCGTTCAGCTATCAGGACGAGGTGATCGACGTGACGGCAACTCCCAACTCAGAGATTGTTTCTGACTACCGGCCTTACTACCTCGGTAGCAGACAGCCCGACTTTTATGGCGGTCTTAATACCCGTTTTGTATATAAGACCTGGGATCTGTATGTGGGCTTCTCCTACGCGGCCGGAAATAATATTCTCAAGTTCAACCAGGGCGTTTCCTCTCCTTATGGTGGAAGCGGACAGGGTTCCGATTACAATGTCGCGCGCACCAATGTACTCAGCAAGAGCGCTAATCGCTGGCGTACACCGGGCGATCAGACGGACATTCCGCAGTATTATCGTTTCAGCAATGCCTTCAACAATATTTTTACGGATTACAACCTGCAGAGTGGCAGCTACCTTAAATGCCAGAGCATCATGCTGACCTACCGCTTTCCGCAAACCATGCTCGGACATTCCGGAATAACGAACCTGAAGCTCGGTGCAGGCGTGACGAACGTCTTTACGTTGACAAATTATGAGGGGACCGACCCGGAAACACAACAGGCCTTCGGATATCCCAATACCAGGATGTATTCTTTCACGCTGGAAGTCGGCATCTAAATCATCAACCACATGAAAAAGAAAATAATTTCATTTCTTGCTGTTTTATCACTGGCCTTTACGGGTTGCCAGAAATACCTGGAGGTTGAGCCTGCAAACCGGCGTGCGCTGGAAAGCGTAAATGATATCAGGGTCGTTCTGGCCGGCTATCTCAAAGTGATGAAACCGGGCGAATCCGTTAATCATCATGAAAGTCTTGGAGATGTTACTTTTTTTACTCCGAACTCCTGGAGCTATTTTGAATTCAGCTCCGACAACATCGACTTTCAGCAGGACTATGCAACCTACCTGGATGCGATGCCCAACGACAAAATGGAAGCGCGTCTCATTCTGAAGAACGAGTTTTCCATTCCGGCCACTATCTGGGTGCAGCATTACAAATGCATCGGTTTTTTCAACGTGTTGCTGGATGCACTTGACAAGGCTACTGGTGACGATACAGAAAAAGCACAGCTCCGCAATGAAATGCTCGTCTGCCAGTCGATTTATTACTTTAAGCTGCTTCAGTATTTTTCACCCTACAAAGACGCCGCCATGGGCATACCGGTGTATCCGTCCGTGGACAAGCCATTTACCGGCCTTGCTATTCCCCGCAGCTCCCAGCAGGATGTATTCAGGTTAATTACCAGCCAGCTGGAAGAAGCCATGAACTCGGCGGTTGAGCCCGATCTCTCCTATAATATTTTTTACAATAAATATTATATCAGCAATCAGCTGGCGCAGGTCTACTGGTACAAAGCAGAATCCGGAGCCGCAGAGGGATCAGATTATGCGAATGCAAAAAAATATGCCCGCATGGCCGTGACTGACGCGCTTATACCGGATAACAAAGACGATTATCTTAAATCACTCAATGGTGAATTCTCGGGGTATCCCGCTATGTTGCGCTGGGGAGCCTGGAGTGCATTTCAACAGATGCCCTATGGCCAGCTATATGGCTCCCTGCCCTTCGCACCCCATGCATCGCCTGATCTGCTTTCGATTTTTGATCCGGAAGATATCCGTTACCAGACTTATATACAACCCGACAATACCATCGTACGGCCGCAACCCGACTGGCCCGCGGCCTATAACGTGGCCTATACCATGTTCAGTCCGGAGGAAGCCTACCTGATCAATGTGGAATCCACTCTTAAGGATGCGAATGGTGCTTCTGAAACAGAAGCGCGGACGCTTTTAAATGACTTCAGGAAAAAACGCGGACTTACTACTGATTTTACCGGCACCGATTTGCAAAAGGAAATTGTTAATGAAAGAAGAAGGGAGTTCATTTTTCGTACAGATGCACGCTGGATAGATATGAAACGCTATGGCATCGGCAGCAGTCTGACAGGCCTGCAGATCTATGGAAAATCCTATGACGTGGTGATGGAGCCAAACGGATACCAATATGCGCTTCCAGTGCCCGTCGAAGAAGAACTTAAGCTCAATCCCGCGATGACGCCAAACCCGGGATGGAATGAAATTTTATTTTAATACTATAACAGAAATTATATATGGTGCGTAATCATTTTCGTTGCGGAGCCTGGCTCCTGGTCGTACTGCTCGCTGCATCCTGTCACAAGGAGAGCTATGACTACCAGTCTAACGCCGGTGATCAGCTCGACGTCGACTCGATCGCTTTTTCCGCGGGCAGTCCCTCCCTCATCGCGGATGGTCAGGCAGCTCTTACTTTTATTACACAGTTTTACCATCGTCAACAGGTGATGATTGAAGGGAAAACATCAGACAGCATGGTAAGTGTGCCCATTGAAAGGGTTCCGCCATCAGCAATTAAAATTGTCGATGAAAATGGAAACGTGGTGGGCCAGAAGTACTCCACGACCTCTGTTACTCCTTCATCCAAAACCTTTCATGCAGAAATCGGAGGCACTTCGTCGGCGAGCCAGATCGTGAGCATCGTAGCGCCCGGCGCAGCTTATGCGAAGATTACGATTCCCGTAATCTTCCACGTTTTCGAGCTAAACAAAAAGGACCCGAAACACTATCCCTGGTATACCTATCTCAGTACAGATAAGTTGAAATCACTTGTTGACGGCCTGAATGCAATTTTTAACCGGCAGGGTACTGACGCTCCCATGGGGGCTACCGCAAACATAGAATTTGTCCTGGCTACACAGACACCCGGTGGCAGCACACTCCAGGTACCGGGTTACGACATGTATGAATATCCGGGAAATTTTGACTGGGGATGGGCTTCCTACAATGCGAGTCAGCTGGTAAAAGACAATGCAACCAAACTCTTTTGGGACCCGAAGAAATACCTGAATATCTGGGTACTTCCCTCTGCTGTCTACTATGGCGGCCTGGTGACAGGTCAGCCGATGTATACGCTTTCTTCAACGCCGCTCGATGGGCTTAGCCTGCAGGAGGTTGCTACACCGGACGAAGTGCCCATGACGGAACCGGAGTCTGTCGGACTCATGCTGGGGAGGGATGAATTTAATTCTCCACTGCGCGGACCTGCACCTAACCTTGCTTACCGTTTTGGAACTTTTTACGGGCTGTTTCATACCTACACTTATTCATGGGATCCGACTACCACTGATTATTGTCCGGATACCCAGAAATTCGATCTGACACAATATCAGCAGGTATATAAAACAACACCGGATAATATCCTTTTTTCCGCCAGCAATGTAATGGACGCTACCTTCCTGGATTATAATGTGGAAAACGGCCAGGGCATCGTTTCTACTGTCAATACGTTTACCGCAGGACAAATACAGCGCATACGCTATGTACTTGAGAATTGTCCCGAGCGCATGTGCTGGAAATAAAATCTTTCGAATGAATGGCAATGGGATGAGCAGAAGGGCACTGGGCGTATGGCTGGTTTTTTTCGGTGGTCTGCAGATACTTTGTGCACAACAGCAGATGCAGAAGCTGGCCTATCGCATGGAGGTCGATTTTCATGCGGACGGGCACGAGTTTACAGGCTATCAAAAACTCAACTATACCAACGCCTCGCCGGACACACTAAGCCGGCTGTTCTATCACCTTTTCTATAATGCCTTTCAGCATGGATCGCAGATGGAAAGCCGCGCAAACCATATCAGGGATCAGGATGGCGGCATCATTACAAAATTTCAACATCTGACTCCGGAGGAATCCGGATCTCAACAAATAGATTCCATAAAAATAGACGGTAAAAAGGTCCGTTTTGATGTGCAGGGAACCATGCTGATCATAGTGCCTGCCACACCTGTTGCCCCGGACGCGAACCTGGTTATAGAAACCTGGTTCAGGGCCCGCGTTCCTAAAATAATCGTACGGTCGGGAAGAGACAATGAGGAGGGCGTGGCATTTACTATGACACAGTGGTATCCGAAGATGGCCATGTATGACCGGTCGGGCTGGCACCCGGAAGAATATATCCGGCGTGAATTTTTCGGACCCTTTGCGGATTTTGATGTGCGCATCCGGATCGATTCGGTATATACGCTGGCAGCTACGGGCGTCCTGCAAAATCCTGCTGACTGCGGTCATGGATATGCTGACACCATTTCTTCCAACAGAAAGGCCATCACTGAATGGCATTTTCAGGCGAACCGTGTTCACGATTTTGCCTGGGCCGCCGACAGCGCGTTTACGCATATGCGGTGGAATCTGAGACCGGGTTTGCAAATGCATTGTTTTTATAAGCCGGCTACCGCCACCGTGGAAGACTGGAAAAATATGCCCGCCGATCTTGACAGCCTGTTTGGCTGGATGGAAAACAAAGTGGGGCCATATCCCTACCCGTCATATTCACTTGTACAGGGCGGCAGCGGTGGGACAGAATACCCAATGCTTTCGATGATCTACGGGAAGAGGCCGGTGAACAAGGGGTTGATTAAAGGATACCCCGTTATCCAGCTGGCAATACATGAGGTTATGCATAACTGGTGGTACGCTGCTGTGGCGAATGATGAAACCCGCAATGCCTGGCTGGATGAAGGCTTCGCTCTTTTCTTTCAGTATGAGTATTCAGACCTGCTGCAGCAGGCGCGTGGCAATAGTAAATCCATTGTTAAAACGTATGACTATCTCACCGGCCCTATGCGCATCAACGCACTGGAACCCATGACTACACCATCAGAATACTATGACGCCAACTGGTCCTATGATGCTTCTGCCTATCATAAAAGTGCCGTGTTCCTCAACCAGCTGAGATATATCACGGGTGAGGAGGCCTTCTGGCGCGGAATGAAACTGTACTATGGGCGCTGGACATACGGTCACCCCGACGGAGATGATTTTATTCTTTGTATGGAGCAAGCTTCGGGCATGCAGCTAAAATGGTATCTCGACCTGTGGACAAAGACGAACAAAAATATTGACTATGCCATCGGCAAGGTTCAGCAGGAAAATAGCGTAACGACGATCCTGCTGAATAACAAAGACCTTATGCCGATGCCCGTGGACATCCGGATTCATTTGAAAGATAAGAGTGTGCATGACTACACGATCCCGACAACTGCCATGTACGGATATAAGAATGGAAATTTTACCGTCATGAAGCCCTGGTCCTGGACTTCCCCCTTCTATGAAATGCGGGTGGCTTTCAAAATGGAAAATATCACAGAAATCGAAATAGATCCGGACAAGTGTCTCATGGACATCCATCCGGAAAATAACAGGTGGAAGCCTGCTGTCAGACTCAATCCATAATGCTTACAATATGAACACCAGAAATGTACTGTCTCTTGTTTTTTCCCTTTCTGCCAGTTTTGCGATTGCGCAGGATGCCGGCAAGACGGACAGCTTTAAAATCAATGTGAAAGTACCGCCTGATGCGGTCGTCAAAAACCTGCAACTGAATGGCGAAGACCGTTTCATACAGGTGATGAATCTCAAACTAAAAAACAGAACCTTCCGCGGAACTGTATCCGACTATGGAATATTCGGACTCTATGTGGACTACTACGATTCCGTCAAGCGTAAAATGACTTCCAATACAATTCCTTTGTTTATCGTTCCGGGGGAAACGGAAATCTCTTTCGACAAGCGCACGGCACTTATCCAGATCAATGGCAAATCCGCCATTCCACGGCTGGAATGGGCATTGCTCGACCGCGATGATCAGGATTATGTTGACCGGTTTCTTGAATATGAAGGCCAGGAAAACGACGCCGTGCAGAGTGGCAACCGGGAAAAGGCAGAAATTTTCAGGAAAAAGATAGAAGAAGTCCAGAATGCACGACGGGAAGAAGTGTATGGGCGGTTCGTTCGCAAAAACCCAAACTCTGTGGTATCGCTTTATGCGATGAATATGTATTCCGCGCTGGGTGCGAACCCCCCGGCTGCGGAAGCATTGATGGACCGCATGACGCCTTCACAACAGAATACCCCGTCGATGATAAAGCTTCGTGCAAGAATTGAAAAGGAAAAAACTGTTATGGTCGGTGCAGAAGCCCCCGTATTTGTACAGTCTGATACGAGCGGAAAGCCGGTAGCCCTTAAAGATTTTCAGGGAAGCTATGTGCTCCTGGATTTCTGGGCAAGCTGGTGCAAGCCCTGTCGTGCCCAAAACCCGGGTATTGTGAGACTATATAATAAATTCAAGGGAAAGAATTTCGCTATCGTAGGCATTTCGTTAGATCAGAAAAAAGAAAGCTGGACACAGGCGATACGTCAGGACAAGTTGGGCTGGTGCCAGGTAAGTGACCTGCATTTCTGGAGCAATGAAGTTGCAAAACTTTATCTCGTCAACTCAGTCCCCCAAAACTTTCTGATTGATCCACAGGGAAAAATTATTGCAAAGAACCTAAGTGAGGAAGAAGCCGATGCGCTGCTTGAAAAGCTTTTGAAGAACGGAGAGGTTGATAAAGTGCCGTCTGCGGGTTAACCCGACTGAAAAATTCGTAAAGGTCCGGTGTTTGCCGGGCCTTTTTTATTTGTAAAGATCAGTCGTGGTCCGGATGAAGTTTCTTCAGTTTTTCATAATTTTTTGAGACCAGCTCACGAAGGACATCGGAGTTGACGTCATCCAGCTTTTTAATATATAGGCAGCCCTTCCCGGCTTTGTGTTTTCCGAGTTTATCCAGGAGAGTCTGCTGATCGACAGCGCCGGACATCGCATAAAGTACGAGGCTTGTTTTCCGGGGAGAAAATCCGATCATACAGATTTCGTTCTCTTGTCCGCCGGCATTCTGGTAACGGTATTTTCCAAATCCGATGATCGAAGCACCCCACATGACGGGATTTTTGCCCGTAATCTCCTTCATCATGCGGATGATGGTTTTGGAATCCTCACGGGCCTGTTTGTCTTCAATGTTACCGAGATATTCCTGAACAGATTGTTGGGTTGGTTTAGTCTTATTCTCAGCCATGCAGCAAAATTTAAGTGGACGACCGGGTAGCAATACCTGAGAATAAAGTTAATGTCTTTTTTACCTTTTAGATATCAAAGAGCAAGGGCGGGGAGATCGGGCACAAGTCCCAAAAAGGCCTGCGCTGCGGTTTCATACCGGCTCTCGTTGGCAAATCCGTGCTGGCGGATAACCTGCGCATCTGCAAAAAGATGGCAGATGGGATTCCGAAGGTAGATGCCAGCTGTCCCCGCAGCAGAGTACATCAGATCCACTGCCTGAGCGCAAGTCTGGTTTACATGGGTAGCTGCCAATAAAAGGCCTGCTTTTTCTTCAGGGCCTATTTTGTCCCCGGCACAGGTTTTCTCCCAGGTTGCCCGAATAGCTTCATGCAGGTATGCCCTTCCTCCACGAACCATTGCTTCGGCCCGTCCGATCTTACTTTGAACAGCTCCTCTTTCTCTTAGCGGCGTAACGGATCCAAAAGATGTCTTTCGGCCCGCAAGCTCTTTTACTTCGTTGACGGCCCGCGAAGCGACGGCCAATGCCACCGGAGTGATCAGGCAGCAAATGCTGGCTCCAATGGTAGGAAAACGGTAAAGGGGGCCTTCGAAGTAGCGATTCGGTTCCAGGCCGGGCACCAGAGGGAAGGTCAGGTAATCAGGAACGAATACATCCTTTGCAGCAATATCATTGCTGTCCGTTGCCTTCATTCCTGAGGTATACCAGGTGTCGATGATCTGGCAGTCTGTTGCGCGCATCATGGCGCCGATCACTTCAGGATTTCCATCGTGAAAAACGGGTTGACCTTCGTTCATTACCATTGCAGTGACAAAAATCCACCGGGCTTCATGTACGTTGCTGGCTAGCGGGCTTCTCCCATTTATTCTGAATCCGTCAGAGGTTTTTACCGCGGCCATGGGCGGATGAAAGGCACCTGCTATCATTGTATCCGGCCTTTCTTTTTGTATGGTTTCCACTCCTTTTTCCGGCAGGCGCCAGGACCACCAGGATGAAACATTCGACACCATCATCGACCAGCCTGCTGCTGTATTGTGGGAAGCGACCGCTTCGACCAGCCTGGCCACGGTAAGCGGATCGGCTTCCAGTCCGCCCAGTACTTTAGGCAGGAAAAGCTGATGCAGGCCATTTTCCCTGAGGATTTTCATTGATGCCGGCGATAGCCTGCGGGCCCTTTCTTCCTCGTCCGTATTTCGGCTAAGGTCGTCACCCAGATATTCGATTTTCTTCAAAAGAATGATTGGGCCTTTGGTGGCGGGCCTGTCCAGGATTTTTTCCATAACAAATCTTTTTTGATGGGGTAAAATATTGACAGAGTAAAGGTATCAGGGATGGAAAAACTTCCCTTTTCCCTGCGGGTCAAAACTGTTTCTCTTTGGATCAAAATAAGATGGAAAGTCTGCGAATTGCCTGCGCTAGTCTGTCGTAACAGGGTTCCGGCGGTATCCGGTCGGAGTCTGGCCGTATTTGACCTTAAAAACCCGGCTGAAGTGTGTCTGATTTTCGAATCCGCATTCGGCTGTGATTTCACTGATTGTAAGGGCCGAATTTTTGAGGAGTTCGGCCGCGAGCTTAAGTCTTTTCTTCATTATCCATTTCGCGGGCGATTCCCTGAAGATTTTTCTGAACTCCCTTTTGAATGTAGGCATACTATGACAGGCGAGTTTCGCGTATTCAGGGAGGGTAAGGTTGCTGGAGAAATTTTTTTGCATTACGTCTGCCAGTGAAGGATGCGTTTCCTTGCTCAGTTTATTGAGGTAGGATAGCAGTTTCTCATTTTTTTTGTTAGCCAACAGGGAAAGCACCAGCTCCTTGAATTTTAGCTCGAGCAGACTCTCAGGAGGCGGACTCTCCTGCGTGAAATAAGGAATCATGGATCGGAAGAAGGAGAGGCTCAGCTCGTCGACTGACAGAGGCAACACATGATCGGAGTCTTCTTCTGAGAGGCCGGTCATTTTGAGGCTGTTTCTGTTTTCCTGTACGAGTTGCCGGAGGAAATGATCGGGCATGAAAAATACCATCACACACCAGCCTTCATTGGCCTGTTTTTCGGCGATATGTGTTCCCTTCTTTACAAAAACGCAGACTCCTTCATGCAGGTCCCACGATTTATCGCCTTTGTGAAATATTCTCCGCCCGCTAAGGACAAAAGCGATGAAATTGCATTCAATAAAAAAACTTTCTTTCTTTTCTGTTTGCGGACAATCATAGTTGGTAAATAAAAGATCCCTGCAGGTAAGCTGCCTGAAATGATCGGGGAAACTTTTCAACGTCTGATAAAGGTTGATCATCGTTGTAGAAGAACTTTAAAATTCTTTCAATGTCAGGTGGCCTCAGAGCCATTTTGATTTCTTGAAGAAATAGTAGATCATGACGCAGGATCCGATGGTAAGCCCCAGTACGGCATAAAAGCCGAATTGCCATTCTGATTCGGGCATATGTTTGAAGTTCATGCCGTAAAAGCCGGTGATCAGGGTAGGCACGGCAATGATGGCCGCCCATCCCGCAAATCTTCTGGAAACGTCATTTTGCGCAATGGACAGCATGGAAAAATTGGCCTCGAGTGCCGCATTGAGGAGTTCCCTTGTATTATCGACAACCTCGTTGATGCGAACTACATTGTCATAAATGTCCCGGAAATAGGGTTTCATTTCCTCGGAAATACTGGCGAGCTCAAAGCGCATCAGGCGGTTACAGATGTCAATCAGAGGAGAAACGGCCCTTTTGACTTCGAGTATCTCACGCTTGAGCATGTAGATCTGTTCGGTAGTAATCCGGTCGGGCTTTTCTTTGAAGATCTTATCCTCCAGGACGTCCAGTTTCCTTTCCAGCTCTTCGGTGACGGGGAAATATTTATCAACGATGAAGTCCATGAGCGCATAGAGGGCAAATCCCTGCCCTTTGCTCAGCAGGTGAGGGTTTTTTTCGCAGCGGGTTCGCACATCTGCATAGGAGACGGAAGATCCGTGCCTTACAGTTACGATGAAATTGTCTCCGACAAAAAAATGTGTTTCTCCGAAATCGATGCGATGGGCGGCATTGATCTGGGCGGTTCTCAGCACGACAAAAAGCGTATTACCGTAAAGTTCAATCTTGGAACGCTGATGCGGCATGTGCGCGTCTTCTATGGCGAGATCGTGCAGTCCGAATTCCAGTTGAGCCTGTTTAAGGACAGCCTCAGAGGGTTCATGCAATCCGATCCAGACAAACTGGTTGTCTTCTTTGAGCGCTTCGTGAACCCTGCTCAGTTCCACATCGGCGGTGCGGCGGCCTTGCGCATACGCTACGCAGTTTACAATCTCTTTCATTTTATTCTGTTTGAAAAAATGAATGCCGATCAATCCGTTTCCAAAAATACCGGAAAAAGCTTAGGTAAAATTATGTGTAAATTAATAGATCCTGATTACCTGGTGCCGTTGACCTTCACCGTCGTGTCTAGGCACTGATTGTATTCCCTGATAATCCTCATCATAACCTCGGGGTGTATTTTCCGGTTGAAGCTGGCCATCGGAATATTATATCCATTCTCCCGGGAAAGGATCTTATTGGCGAGTTTTGGGCAGTCTGATACCATCAGGCTCATTTTTCTGTCGAAATCGGGCAGGAATCTGACGCTTCTTGTGTTGATGGCCACCAGGGGTGGTGTGGAGGAAAAAGAAAGATAATAGGAGTATTTTTCTTCGCCGGTCTGATTTCCCCTTCCGGACTCATGCAGTTCATAAAGCTGTATCCTTGAGTTCGAATCCGTCAACCGTTTCAGAAATATAAACATCTCGTTTCCGTCCATCGTGATATCCACCTTCCTGAGCGCATAGAAATCGGATTCGTGCCAGTACCCTGCAAGGTCAAGCATGCTTACCCGTATGGAGGAGTCTTTCCCTTCAGGAATAAAATCAATATACTTATCGTAGGTAGAATGAATCGAATTGTAATTTTCATGCGAAACCGTAAGCAGTCCTTTGGCTTCCCTGCCGTCCGTATAGACCAGCGTCACGCCGGCCCTTTGCATTTCATTGGGCGTTAGGAAATAAGAGGAGGTTTTACAACCCGCCAGAAGAAGTAATACAATAAAAATCGGTTTCATTCAGGGTTCCCGGTTGTAAGATGGCGGATCAAAATAATAAAAATTGCCGGTTGGTCAAACCGTTATTTGAGCTTAACCCTCAGCAGCAGGTCGTCTGCCGTAATGAAGAGTACATCCCGGGTTTCGTTGAAGGCACAATTGGAAGTGGGCCGGTTGAAAACCTTGATGAGCGCCAGTAATTTTCCCTGCGGTGAAAAGATGTTTATACCGTCCGGTCCCGAGCTGAAGATATTACCCCGGCTGTCTACCCGGAACCCGTCTGCACCGGATTTGAAGGAAGCTTTTTCCTTCAGCGGCATTCCGTCGATAAATATTCCCCCGCCACTGATCATTCCATTGCTGTCCAGGGTATAGGCATACCATTTTGTCTGTGCATCACTGCTGCCTACATAAAGAATTTTTTCATCCGGAGAAAGGGCGATGCCATTAGGATGTTTAATACTGTCGATGAGGAGATTGAGTTTACCGTTGTTGCTTATTCTGTATACGCCTTCGAATTTCAATTCTCTGGTGGGATCCTCATCCCTTTTAGGTAATCCGTAAATGGGATCTGTAAAATAAATATTGTTGTTCCGGTCGGTGACCAGGTCATTAGGGCTATTGAACCTTTTTCCCTCGTAACGGCTGGCCAGTACGGTGAAGGCGGGTGCTGGCGAATCCAATGGTGAATTTAATCTCACAACCTGCCGGTTACCGGACTGGCAAAGGAGCAGTTTTCCGTTCCGGTCAAGTGTGAGGCCGTTTGAGCCGTTCTCACCTGCGCGCGCGGCCGTATCCGTATATCCCGAAGGCGTAAGCCAGGCAACGGGCGTATCTTTTCCGTTCCAGGAAAAAATGGTATTGGCGAGGACATCGGAGAAAAGCAGCATTTGTCCGGAAGGCACCCAAACCGGTCCCTCCGACCATTTGTAATTTCTGCCGATGACTTCGACAACTGCATCGCGGTTCAGCAGATCAAGTGCGCTGCTGTCGAGTATCTCCACTTTTCCTACAAGGCTGTCTTTGGGTATGTCTTGGTTTGCGGGTGACGGATTGCCACATCCGCAGAACATAAACAAGCCGAGGGATAGTAGCGGCAGAAGGGATTTCACTGACATGTTTTACAATCGTTTAAAGGATATTTAGTTTATGAAGTTAAACTTTTGAGGAATAAAACGCCGTGGGCATTCCGGTAGAACTGAAAAAAAATACCTTTGCATGAAATGATTGTATGTCTTTGAGGGATACTTTGAAACGGGAAGCGGAAGTGGCTTTTTCAAAAAAGTGGCAATCAGTCCCGGTACGGATTTTAAAATATGTTATACTCCTCGCACTGGTTTTTATCTTTTGGTCCAATCTCTGGTTTTGGAGAATACTCATCATTCTTTTAGTTATTTCTTTAATCGTTCATTTCTGGGCCCGCTACAAGACCAAAGGGTGGACTCAGGACTATGGCCTTTGGAAAAGCGACAGGAAGGACGAGAGAAAGGTTGATGGTTAACGGTTGACGTTGACAGCAATCGGCCAACGGCTAACGGCAATCGTCCAATGACATCATTCAGAATTGTCTTTGTACTTTTTCCTTAATTCCGTCAGTTTTGTTTTCAGCACCTCCCGCGTTTTCGCATAGGC
>Ga0207691_10000624_pt1 | contig 35075 bp, 29 predicted proteins | sample KBSM13metaG_FD_184327 | JGI IMG/M metagenome (GOLD analysis project Ga0207691, IMG submission 184327) | Miscanthus rhizosphere microbial communities from Kellogg Biological Station, Michigan, USA - KBS M1-3 metaG (SPAdes) (version 2) | ecosystem: Host-associated > Plants > Roots > Rhizosphere >...
GCCACGCTTGGCAATCTTTCCCGAAGTTTCGCCGAGCTGCGGGTCAACATGCGCAGCGACCTGCTGGCGCTCGATGATGCGCAGCGGGCCGCCGCGCGCGCCGGGTTCGACGCCGACGAGCAGGACGTCAATCGGCTCCTGCAGAAGTATGCGGACAGCCTGATCGTCGATTTTCTGCGCGGTGGTCCTGCACGCCGCTACGGTCATGAGCGGTGGACCTGCCCTCAGTGCGCAGAAATGCTCGAAGGACAGTTTACGGATTGCTGGAAATGCGGCGCGCCGCGGCCGTCACGCGGTTAAGAGTCAGCGTCAGAAAATATCGCCGCGCTCATACTGCGGCGGCCACGCGATCTTGGTCTTTAATACCTTCGCGGCATGCAGCGGCCAGTACGGGTCGTTGAGCATTGCTCGCGCCATGATTACGACATCCGCCTGACCGTTGGCGACGATCTGTTCCGCCATGTCGGCCCCATTGATCAGACCGACAGCACCCGTCGCAATGCCGGCTCGACTGCGAATCGCCTGCGCGAACGGCAGTTGATAACCGGGATGTATCGAGATCTTCTGTTGCGGCGATAAGCCGCCGCTCGAGCAGTCGATGAGATCCACTTTCCCGCCTGCCTTGAGCAACTGCGCGAGCTTGATGCTGCTCTCGAGATCCCAGCCGCCTTCGATCCAGTCCGTGGACGAAATGCGCACGAAGAGCGGTTTGTCGTCCGGCCATTCCGAACGCGCTGCATCGAGCACTTCCAGCAGGAAGCGTATGCGGTTCTCGAAGCTGCCGCCGTAGCGGTCGTTGCGACGATTCGACAACGGCGAGAGGAATTCGTGAATGAGATACCCGTGCGCGGCGTGCAATTCGAGAATATCGAAACCTGCCTCGCGCCCGCGCCGCGTATTCGCTGCGAATTGAGCAATCGACTCGTCGATTGTCTTTTGATCCATTTCCTGCGGCACGGCGTAGCCATCACCGAACGGCAGTGCAGAGGGCGCGACATTTGTCCAGCCGCCCTGCTGCGCGGTTATTGGCTTACCGCCTTCCCAGGGACGTGCAGTCGATCCTTTGCGTCCAGCATGTCCAAGCTGCAGCCCCGCGGCTGCGCCCTGCCCTTTGACAAATCGAACAATACGCGCAAGCGCATCACGCTGCTCGTCGTTCCACAAGCCGAGACAATATGGCGTGATGCGTCCGCGCGGTTCTGTATGCGCTACTTCGGTGAACACGATTCCGGCGCCGCCTACCGCGCGCGATGCGAGATGCTGGAAGTGCCAGTCGTTCGCGACACCGTCGATCGCTGAGTACTGACACATCGGCGACACCATGATGCGATTACGCGCCGTTACCGAGCGAAATGTTACCGGGCGGAAGATATGCGGCGTCGTATCGCGCTGAAAGACCTTGCGATCGTTTTCTCCGCGTGCCGCATGAGGATTGATGGGATTTGCGTTGGTCGTAGTCATTGCGTCGATACCTCGTTGTGTCAATCGGCCCGCGCGCCGGAAGCGCGCACGAGCTTGCCCCACTTGTCTATTTCGTCATGAACAAAAACCGCGAAACGTTCGGGTGAACTCGTCACCGGTTCCGCGCCGAGCGTAAGCAGGCGTTCTTTCATCTCAGTCGCAGCGTTGAGACGCGCGACGTCCGCGGCGATTTTGTTGACTACGTCAGCCGATGTGGTGCGCGGTGCGACGAGCCCCCACCACTGCAGCGTATCGAATCCCGGCAACGCCGCCTCGGCGATGGTGGGAATGTCCGGCGTTCCGCTGAACCGCTTGGCGCTGGTGACGCCGAGCGCACGCAGACGTCCGGCGTTGATGTTTGTCTGTGCCGATGAAACGCTGACGACTGCAACACCGATCTGGCCGCCAAGGAGGTCGGCGACGGCCGGGCCCGCGCCCTTGTACGGAATGTGCACCATATCGACATGCGCCATCATCTTGAACATCTCGAGACCCAAATGACCCGTCGTTCCAGTGCCGGGTGACGCGAAATTCAGTTGTCCTGGCTTCGATTTTGCCAGTGCGATGAGTTCCTTGACGCTCTTAACCGGCACCGAAGGATGTACGACGAGTACTTGCGGCGCCTGTCCCAACTGAATGATCGGAGCAAAGTCTTTCTGCACGTCGACGGGTGCTTTGGGAAACAGGCTCGGCATAATCGCGAACGTCGGCTCGACAACGAGCAGCGTATAGCCATCAGGCGCCGCGCGAGCGACGAGTTCCGTGCCAATCAATCCCGAACCGCCTGCGCGATTATCGATGATTACGGTCTGGCCCCACAGCTCACCCAGCTTCTGACCGAACGCGCGCGCCATGATGTCGCTGGCGCCGCCGGTTGCAAATGGCACCACAAAGCGCACGGATTTCGCCGGAAAAGTTTGCGCACTGACGGGCGCGATCGAACAAGCCACGCAACCGAAGACACGTGCAATAAGGGCGTAGTCCGTATCGAGGGTAAAGCGATTACCCATCCGCGAGCCGCTTCATCACTTCATACAATCTCGACTTCGCCTCGAACCCGATACCCGGCACGTCGGGCATGCGGACGTAGCTATTTTCCACCGGCATGTTATCGGCGAAGCCGCCAAACGGCTGAAATACATCCGGATATGATTCATTGCCGCCGAGCCCGAGCCCTGCTGCGATGTTGAGCGACATCTGATGGCCGCCGTGCGGTACACAGCGACGCGGTGACCAGGCGTGCTGCTTGAGCATATGAAGCGTGCGCAGATATTCGACCAGCCCGTATGACAGCGCACAATCGAATTGCAGCCAGTCACGATCGGCGCGCATGCCGCCGTGGCGGATGAGATTGCGCGCATCCAGCATCGAGAACAGATTCTCGCCGGTCGCCATGGAACCGTTGTAGTGATTGCCTAATTCCGCCTGCAGGGCATAGTCGAGCGGGTCGCCAGCTTCTTCGTACCAGAACAGTCCGTACGGTCTCAACGCGCCTGCATACTCGAGCGCCGTCTTGAGATCGAAACGGCCATTCGCATCCACTGCCAGATTGCTGCCCGCGCCCACTACCTTGATGACCGCTTCAATGCGCTTGATGTCATCGGCAAGCGACTCACCGCCAATCTTTATCTTTACGACCGTGTAGCCGAGATCGAGATATTTTTTAATCTCGTTCTGTAGCGCCGAAATATTTTTGCCCGGATAGTAGTAACCGCCGGCGGCATAGACGAATACCTTGTCGTCCACGGTGCCGCCGCGATAACGCTCGCCCAAGAGCCGGTATAGCGGCTTCTGCTCGATCTTTGCGACGGCATCCCAGACGGCCATGTCGAGCACGCCGACGGCAACCGAACGCTCGCCGTGGCCGCCGGGCTTTTCATTCGCCATCGCACAGGCCCAGATCTTGTGCGGGTCGAGATTGTCTCCTGTGTCATTGACCAAGTCGCTCGAGCGCGCGGCCATTATGCGGGGAATAAAGCGCTCGCGCAGCAACCCGCTTTGCGCGTAGCGCCCGTTTGAATTGAAACCGTAGCCGACCACACGCTTGCCGTTGCGCTTGACGTCCGTGACGACGGCAACGACGCTCGCGGTCATTTTGCTGAAATCAATGTATGCGTTGCGAATATCCGAGCTGATCGGCGCAACGGTTTCGTGAATGGCGACAATTTTCATGAGTGATGGTCAGAAGATGCGAGTGGCGAAGCGGACATTGCGGACGTGAGCCGCCTATCGTGCGTTAGTCGAGCTGGACGTGCGCGGCCTTTGCAACCCTGGTCCATTTCGAAATTTCGGACTGTAGATAAGCGGCGAATTCGCCGGGCGTGCTTGCAACGATATCAGCACCGAGCGCCGCCATGCGCTCCTGGACGTCCGGAAGCCGCAAGATGCGAACAAATTCGCCGTTGAGCTTACTCACAATCGGCGCCGCCGCACCGGCGGGCGCCATGACGCCGCCCCAGGACACTGATTCGTATTCAGCCAGGCCCGATTCCGCAACCGTCGGCACCGAGGGCAGCGCGGACACGCGTTTCTTCGGCGTCACTGCGATGGGCTTCAGTTTGCCGGAGCTCAAGAATGGCTGAGCTGCGATCACCGTCGGCAAAGCAAGCATGACCTGACCCGCTGCGGCGTCGGTCAGCGCGGGCGCGTCGCCCTTATATGCAATGGCATTCATGCGTATTCCTGCCATGGTGCCGAACAGTTCCATGGCGAGATGGTTCGCGGAACCATTGCCGCCGTTGCCATACGAGAGCTCGCCGGGTTTCTGTTTGGCAAGCGCTACCAGCTCTTTTACGTTTTGCGCCGGCAGATAGCGATTGGCGACGATCACCTGCGGCACGATGGTAGTCAAGGTGATCGGCGTAAAGCTTTTCACCGCGTCATACGGAAGCTTCGAATACACGCCGGGATTGATCGCGTTGGGGCCAAGGTTTGCCATGAGAAGCGTATAGCCGTCAGGCGGCGCCTTCGCCACGTATTCGAGCGCAACAATGCCGTTCGCACCGGCGCGATTGTCAACGATCACCTGCTGGCCCCATGCCTCGCTCATCCTCTGACCGAGCACGCGCGCGGTGACATCGGAAGCGCCGCCCGGCGGATACGGCACGACAAAGCGAATCGGTTTGGCGGGATACTCCTGTGCAATCGCAGCCATTGTCACCAACAGCGCTGCGCAGCCTGTGAGCCGACCTAAGGCGTAGCTGGAACTTGATTGCACGTCACAATCCGGCGCGCGCCGGGTTACAAATCGTCATGCCGCTTGCTTATGCAGCATGCCTGCAGCGCGCAGGACATTTTCAATCTGCTTACGCGTCGACTCGTCCGGCTGATGGGTCGGCGGCCGCACGACCGCAGAGCTCAGACGTCCCGCGAGCATCATTGCGTATTTCATACGCGCATGCGCATCACCGGTCGGTTCACCCATACCGTATACAACGTCCTTCAACGGGTTGATGCGAGCCTGGCATGCCATGGCGCGCTTGAGATCGCCCGCCTGCACGGCGTTCACGAGTTCAAGTATCAATTCAGGAATGAATGAAGCAAATCCGAGCAGTCCGCCGTCTACGCCTTGAACCATCGACGCAAGCAGGTATTCATCATGACATGTAAGCACCGCCACGCTTGGATTGGCGTTGCGAATCGCTTCGATGTCTCGCGCATATTTGTTCATCTCTCGCGTGCCGACCTTGAACACTTTGACCGATGGCAGCCGCGCCAGATCGGCCAGCACTTCACAGGTGTAGCTGGCCTTCGACCAGGATGGATACACGTGCACTGCGAGGTCGAGACCGCTCGCTTCGCCGATCGCCGAGAAATATTCGATGACATGCTCGTGGCGCATGCCAAAGCGCAGCCAGTGATGCGGCGGCATTATGTCCAGGCCGGCCGCACCGGCTTCCTTATGCATCAACGCCTGCTCGATGGCTTCGTGTATGCCTTCGGCGGTCACGGCCGAGATGACTGGTAACTTGCCCGCAACTTCCTCAGCCACGATACGTGTGACCTGAGCGCGCTCTTTTAGCGTCAGGCTGAACACATCGCCCGTATGACCGTTGGTCATCAAGGCGGATATGCCCTTGTGCGTCGCCAGCCAGCTCGCGAGACGTCGCAGATCCTGCTCGTCAACTGAATAATCCGCTTTGAGCGGCAACGCGAGTGCGGGAATGATGCCTTTGTAATTCCATTGTTTGGCCATGTGGGGAGTCCTTGCGAACTGATGCCTGCGGAGCGCGCCAGTATAGCGGCCGACACACGGCATCGCAAACGCCGCACGGGCGAGTGTCGGTGACCAGCACGCATCGGTTATCATCTTTCGTCGCCTTTGTTGTATCTCACAAAAACTACCATGCCAAAAAAATCAACCGCTGTATCACCGATGATGAACAAGCTGAGCGGCCACATTGCGACCGCCGTGCAGCGCCCTGTACCCACAGCGGTGATCGCTCGAGCGAAGCTGCACCTGGTCGACACGTTTGCGGCGATGATCTCCGGTTCGCGGCTGCTGCCCGGACGCAAAGCGATCGATTATGTGAAAACGCTGGCCGGCAAGCCTGGCGCGGGCATTATTGCAACGCGCCTCGTCACCACGCCGCAAAATGCCGCCCTCGCCAATGGCATGTTCGGACATGCCGACGAAACGGACGACACGCATCCGCCATCGCTCACCCATCCGGGGACGAGCGTCGTACCGGCGGCGCTCGCCATCGGCGAACAGCATCGCCTGCCGGGGCGGGCGCTGCTGCGCGCGATCGTCCTCGGCTACGATATTTGCTCGCGCACGCTGCTCACGCTCAAACCAATGCCTTACCTGCGTTCGGGTCATCATGCGGCAGCGACCGGGCAACTGTTCGGTGCAGCGGCAACCGCCGGTGCCTTACTCAATCTGAGCGCGCAGCAGATCCGGTTCACGCTGTCTTATGCGGGCCAGCAGACGGCGGGACTGTATACGATGTTCCGCGATCCCGAGCACATCGAAAAGGCTTATGCGATGGGCGGCATGCCGGCACACAACGGCACGCAGGCAGCGCTCATGGCGGCGCATGGCTGGACGGGCGTCGAGGACATCTTTTCGGGCGAGCGCGATTTCTTTTTTACGTTCGCACCGGAAGAAGTCGACCGCAACGAGATGGTGCGCGGACTTGGACGCGAGTATGAAATCATGCGTGCGGGGATCAAGCGCTGGCCGGTCGGCGGGCCGATCCAGGGACCCATGCATGTGCTGCGTGATTTGATTCTCGAGCACAAACTCAATGCAGGCGATGTCACGCAAATCATCGCGCGCATGCCTGATAAGGAGCTCGAGATCGTGAACAACCGGGCGTCACCCGACATTTCCGTGCAGCACCTGCTCTCCGTCATGCTCATAGACGGCAATATCACCTTCAAATCGGCGCATGACTTTGCGCGCATGAAAGATCCCGCTGTGCTCAAGGTAAGGCGACTCGTCCAGGCAATAGGCGATGCCGCGCTCACGGACGCGCAGCGGCGTTGGCGGTGCGTAATGGAACTGCGCCTGAAAGATGGACGAGTGCTGCGGCATCAAACCATGGCGGCCAAAGGCAGCTTTGAAAATCCGCTGACCCCCGACGAGGAAAATGAAAAAGCGCTCGATCTGATCCAGCCGGTTTTGGGTCGCAAGCGCAGTGCTGCGCTGCTGCAAGCACTATGGAATTTCGACAAGATCACCGATGTAAGAACGCTGCGGAAGTTGTACTGCGCGTAGCCTGCGGTAACTTATGCGGGTGCTCTGAATAGCGCCGCAGATAACGGCACATCGCATAAATCGCCGTTCATCCGCCTCCAAGCATCTGACAACGGCTTTTTCAATCCGCGTGAATGCCGGCGGCCTTTATCAGTTTTGCCCAAGTATCAGTCTCATTGCGGATTTGACCGGCAAACTCGCGCGGCCCCTTGGGTGTCACGTCCAGTCCCTGGCGGGACAATGCTTCCTGCACGTCGGGCAGTTGCAGCACCTTCAGCGCTTCGGTACTCAGTAGCGTGATGATGTTGTCCGGCGTCTTTGCGGGCGCAGATAGGCCGTACCATGAGCTGACGTCGAAGCCGCGAAACGCAGATTCGGCAATGGTAGGTATCTCAGGCGCAACGGGGCTGCGTTTGAGCCCGGTGACAGCGAGACCTTTGAGCCGCCCCGACTTGACGTGCGGATAAGAAGACGCAAAGCTGCCAAACAGAACCTGCGCCTCGCCGCCAAGCACCGCGGCTGCCGCCGGACCGCCGCCTTTGTAAGGCACATGCACGATGTTGAGGCCGCCGCGGTACTTGAATAGCTCAGCCGCCAGATGCAAGGGGCTACCGACACCCGCCGATGCATAGTTGAGCTTGCCGGGATTCGCTTTGACGAGCTCGATGAACTCTTTGATGTTATCGGCCTTCACGGAAGGATGGACTACGAGCATGTACTGGGCGCCCGCAAGCAGCGCTATCGGCTGCAGGTCCTTGATCACATCGAACGGCAGCTTGTAGAGGCTCGGATTGACGGTAAGCGCGGTGCTGAAATCAAGCAGCAGCGTGTAGCCGTCCGGCGCCGCCTTGGCGACAGTCTCGGTGGCGATATTTCCGGCGGCTCCGCCGCGATTATCGATTACCCACTGCTGACCGAGCGCGGCGCTTAGCTTGGGCGTGACGATGCGCGAGAGCGTATCAGCACCGCCACCGGGCGGAAACGGTACAAGTAAGCGTATCGGGCGAACCGGATACGCTCCCGCGTCGGCGGCCGGGACGGCAGTGCAGACTCCATGCGATAGAGCAAACGCGCACGTCCACGCAAGCACGCGCAGCGTGCGCGACCAGCCGCGTACTGATGGCACGCTGGTCATCAGGTTACGCGCCCGCTATCGGCCACCATCAGGCGCACGACCTGTGCGACATCAGCGACTTCGTCGAGCTTCCATAAGCGGTCGAGCAGTTCATCGGTTCGCTGCGGCGACAGCAGACGCGCGGCGAGCGGCCGGAATTTAGCTGCGACTTCCTGATCGGACATTGGATTGCGGTAATGACCCTTGTGATAGTCGACGATTGATGTATGCACGGCGCCGGATTGCGTGACGATCGATAATTTACACAGCATCGCTTCCGGCATGCGCTTGTCGGCCTCTTCAGTCGCCGTGACCTTCACGCGTTGCGCAAGTCGGAGTATGGCCGCGTCGCGCAGATATTTTTCATCGAAATGATGTTCTTCAACGCCGCCATGAATCAGCGCAACGGCGACGGTATAGGGCATGCTGTGGTCGGCGGTCTCGCGTGTCGCCGGCGTCCACTTCTCCGGGTCGCCTGCCATTAATCGTACTGCAGTCGTGACGGTTTCGATACGTACTTCGGCGATGTCGTCACCCGGGCGGATTTTTGCGCGCGCTTCGAGCGCGGCCTGCACGACTGTCTGCGAATACTGGCCGAGCGGATAGCGCTTGATGCTGCATTCCATGATTTTGTACGGATGGACGCGTCCTCCCATGGCGTCGAGTCCAAATGAAGCATGCGTAACCGCCTTGAAGTATCCGCCCACGCCTTCGAAGATGGGCGAAGGTCCCGTCATGCCTCGCTCTGCGAGCAGGGCCGCGAACACTGCGTTGCGGCTGGCGTTCGCATAAGCACAGCCTTTCCACATCGAGACGTGGCCGATGCGCGTCTGATAAAGCGCGACATTCGGCGCGATGCCGAGGTTGAACGCATGTGCCATTTTGTCATCAGGTAATCCAAGCAGGCGCGCCGCGGCGGCGGTGCTGGCCATGCCGCCGATCGTGACATGATCGAAGCCGAGCGGTTTGAGATCGACCGCATCGCACACGCGGCAGAACACTTCATATGCAAGCACAGTGGCAGTGATCACGTCCTTGCCGCTGCGGTGCTTCGCCTCGGCGACGGTTAACACCGCCGCGATGCTATCGCTCGGATGCCCGGATTCGCCGGTGCTGGTATACCCGTCGTTGAAATCGAGAAAACGGAGCATGACTCCGTTTGCAAAAGTCACCGCATCGACGCTTGAACACTGACCGCTGCCATAGATCGTCGCGGGCACTGTGCTGGTCACCGTACTTGCAAGGGCGCGCGCGATGCGTGCCGGCTCACTTGCATAACCGCCGAGCGCACAGCCCAGCGAGTCGATGATGAGACGCTTGGCCTGATGGATGACGTCGGCGGGCAGATCCTCGTATTTGAGGTTGGCCGAATACGTGGTGAGGCGGTCGACGAGTGTCGTCGTTTGTTGCGTCATCGAGCTACGAAGTTCCGCACGTTGGGTTCATCGTGCAACCGCCACGCGCGGCCGATTATCTGCCGCATGCCAGTCACCGTCGCGCCGCCTGCAAACGCGCCCAGCCGCATAGCCTTGTCTTCGAGTTCATCGCGTGTCAGTGCATTGTCGGGATCACCTTTCGGCGACTCGATGCGCTGATCGAGCGTGCGGCCATCGCGCGTTGTTACACTGACGTGACCGAGCCATCGTTTCGGATAAGCCTGATCGACAGCCGGATCGAGCGCCATCTTTACTTTATCGTGAAAGACACGCAGTTTTGGGTCAACGAGCGCGCTGTCAGTGAAATCAGCAAGACTCGCGCGTCCGATGTTTGCAATGAGCGCAAGCACAAAGCCCATTGAGAACTTCGACTGGTGGATGGTCCGTGGATCGGTTACCGGGCCCAGCACATCAATCGCACCCTGATGAACGTGCGCGGTGACACTTGTGATGTCATCGGGCTTTAGCTTGTGCGTCTGCATGAGCGCGAGCAGCGCATCCGCGGATGGATGCGTATGTCTGCATGACGCGTGGTACTTGAAAGACGTCTCCGCCAGCGCCCAGCGCGTGCCAAGACTATCGGTGAGACAGCGCACATCCGAATCCGATGACATGCCTGCTGCCATGCCCTGCTTGCCTTCGAATATCTGGCGCGCGCCGGTGAATCCGTCACGCGCGATGTAGGCTGCCATCAAGCCATCGGCGGCAGCCTTCGCAGTGTGCAGTTGTTTTGAATCGGCCGCGTCGCGCAAAAATTCCCACAGTCCAGCGGCCATGGTGCCGGCGGAACCCAGGCTATGCTGTACTTTGTCCGTGTCGAGTTCGAGCAGCCGGGCAACGCCCGCTGCAGCGGCAAGCTTGCCGGCGGTGCCAGTGGTGTGAAAAACCTTGTAATGAGAGCGTCCGAGGAACTCACCGACCCGAACGCCGCACTCGTAGCCGGCGACCGACGCGGCAATGAAGTCTCTGCCGGAGGCGCCCGTCGCTTGTGCGGCGGCGAATACCGCCGGGAACACCACCGTGCCGGGATGCAAAACCGAACTGTTATGCAGATCGTCCTGTTCGACGAAATGCGATGCTGCGCCATTGATCAGCGCAGCGAAAAAAGGTGAAGTCCGCTTACCGGATACCAGAATTTCACTAACACCTTCGACCGGGCCCATCTCACGCGTGAACTGTTCCATGATGCGCGTCGGCCGTGCGCCCCGGCCCGCGAGGGCCGACGCAAGCCAGTCGAGAAACAGTTCTTCGGTTCGCGCAACGACGACCGGCGGCAGGTTTTCATACCGCACCGACGCCAGAAATTCGCTCAGGATGCGCGTTGAAGAAGCGGTGTCCGCTTTTGAAAGTGTATCCATGATGGTCAGTCCTCGGTCTACTAGACAGCCTGATTCTCGCGCAATCGCGCGATCTCCGCTGCGCTGTAACCGATGTCCGAGAGTATGCGGTCGGTGTGCTCGCCGATCGCAGGAACGGCGTCAAGCCGCGCCTCAAAACCCGACATCGTCGTCGGCGGCAGGAGAGTCGGCAAACGTCCGGCCGGAGAATCGATCTCACGCCAGCGGTCACGCGCTTTCAATTGCGCATGCTCCCACACTTCTTCGGGTGTATTGATGCGGGCGTTCGCAATGTCTGCCGCATCGAGCTTGTTGACGACCTGTGCGGCCGTCATCGCGCTGAACACGCCTTCGATAAGAGCAATGACTTCGGCGCGGCTCTGATTGCGTTTTGTATTGTTGTTGTAACGGTCGTCGGTGGCGAGCTCTGGCATGGCAAGAACGCCGGTGCAAAACTTCACCCACTCGCGCTCGTTTTGGATGCCCAGCATCACGTAAGCACCATCGCCACACTTGAACCGCCCGTAGGGCACGATCGTCGCGTGATCCGATCCGCTGCGGCGCGGCGCCGTGCCACCGAAGTGTGTGTAGTTGAGCGGATGCGACATCCATTCGGCAAGCGCCTCGAACATGGTCACCTCGACGCGCGTGCCGCGTCCCGTTTTCTCGCGTTGATAAAGCGCGGTGAGAATTCCGGAATACGCGTACATGCCCGCGCTGATATCAACGAGTGAGACGCCGACCTTCGTCTGCGTTTCCGGTGTGCCTGTCACCGACAGCAATCCGGCTTCGCTTTGAATAAGCAGGTCGTACGCCTTCTTATGCGCGTAGGGGCCGCTGTCACCATATCCGGACACATCGCAGACTATGAGCCGCGGGTGCCGCGCCAGCAGCGTCGTTGCATCGAGCTTGAGACGCGCTGCAGCACCGGGCGCAAGATTTTGTATGAACACATCCGAGTTCGCGATCAGGCGGGCAAGAATCTCACTGGCGTGCGGATGTTTTACGTCGAGCGTAATGCTTTCTTTCGAACGATTGAGCCATACGAAATAAGCGGACAAGCCGTTTACCGTCTGGTCATAGTCGCGCGCAAAGTCACCGACTTCGGGGCGCTCGATCTTGATAATGCGTGCGCCGAGATCCGCGAGTTGGCGTGTGGCAAACGGCGCGGCGACGGCTTGCTCGAGCGCAACCACCGTTATTCCGTCCAATGGGCGCATCGCGACTTGCTAAAAAGAACGCGGCATGCCGAGCACGTGTTCGCCGATGTACGACAGTATCAGGTTGGTCGAGATGGGCGCCACCTGATACAGCCGGGTTTCGCGGAACTTGCGCTCGACATCGTATTCGGCCGCGAAGCCGAATCCACCGTGCGTTTGCAGGCAGACGTTCGCAGCCTCCCACGACGAATCGGCCGCCAGCAGCTTCGCCATATTGGCTTCGGCGCCGCATGCATGGTGTCCATCGAACAGCGCCGCCGCCTTGAATCGCATCAGATCCGCCGCTTGAACGTTCACATAGGCGCGCGCGATCGGGAACTGAACCCCCTGATTTCTGCCGATCGGACGATCAAATACCACGCGCTCCTTGGCGTACGCTGAAGCTTTGTCGATGAACCAATAACCATCGCCGATACACTCGGCGGCGATCAGTATGCGCTCGGCATTAAGCCCGTCGAGAATATATTTAAACCCCCTGCCCTCTTCCCCGATCATGTTTTCCACGGGAATTTCGAGGTTGTCTATAAAAAGCTCATTCGTCTCGTGATTCACCATATTGCGTATCGGCCGCACAGTGAGGCCATTGCCGATCGCCTCTCGGAGGTCGACCAGAAAGATCGACATGCCCTCGGATTTTCTCTTGACCTCGTCGAGCGGCGTCGTGCGCGCGAGCAGGATCATGTATTCCGAGTGTTGGATGCGAGAAATCCAGACCTTCTGCCCGTTCACGACATAGCGATCGTTTTTCTTAACGGCAATGGTTTTTATTTTCGTGGTATCGGTGCCGGCACCGGGCTCGGTCACACCCATCGATTGCAGGCGCAGTTCTCCGCTGGCAATCTTTGGCAAATACTCACGCTTCTGTGCGTCCGAGCCGTGGCGCAGCAGCGTGTTCATGTTGTACATCTGTCCATGGCACGCGCCCGAATTTCCCCCGGAGCGGTTGATTTCTTCCATGATAACGGACGCCTCGGCGAGGCTCAGTCCGGAGCCGCCGTATTCTTCGGGAATCAGCGCGGCGAGCCAGCCTGCATCGGTGAGCGCGGACACGAATGCTTCCGGATAACCGCGCGCTTCATCGATCTTCTGCCAGTACGCGCTATCGTACTGATTGCATAGCGCACGCAGCGCTTCACGCAGTTCGACGTAGGGGTCGGATTGTTGAGGAATGGCGCTCATCACTGATAACAACGCCGCCGGTGTATCGTCGAGGCGGGAATCGTTGGCGTAAGTTACCGTAAAATCGATAGCGCGCCAACTGCGCGGCAAGCTTTCGCGCAGCGCATGAAGCTTGCAGAAGATCTACTAGAATGCGAGCCCGACCGGTTTGCTAACCAACTGCTACGAGACGCCCATGGATACTGACGCAGCAACGCTTGCTCGCTACCAGATGTACATCGATGGACAATGGGTAAACGCCGGCTCCGGCGAGCAATTCGAAAGTCATAATCCTTACACCGGTAAAGCGTGGGCGCTGATTCCACGCGGCGGTGCGACGGATGTCGACCGTGCAGTGCGTGCGGCGCGCAAAGCATTCACGTCAGGCGAGTGGCCAAAGATGAACGCGAGCCGTCGCGGTGCGCTATTGCGCAAGCTCGGTGATCTCATCACTGATAAGGCGAAGTTCCTCGCGGAAATCGAAGTGCGCGACAACGGCAAGCTGCTCGCCGAGATGAGCGCACAGACTGCGTATATGGCGCAGTGGTATTACTACTATGGCGGTCTCGCGGACAAAATCGAAGGCCAGGTGATTCCGATCGACAAGCCGGACACCTTCAATTACACGCGCTTCGAACCGCTCGGCGTGATCGGCGCCATAATTCCGTGGAATTCACCGTTATTGCTGACGGCATGGAAGCTGGCGCCTGCACTTGCCGCCGGCAACACGATGGTATTGAAGCCGTCCGAATACACCTCAGCATCACTGCTCGAATTCATGAAAATCGTCGAGCAAGCCGGCTTTCCGCCGGGCGTTGTCAATGTCGTGACGGGGTTTGGTCCCGAAGCGGGTACGCCGCTCGTCGAACATCCGCTCGTGGCCAAGATTGCCTTCACCGGATCGGATGCGACGGGACAAAAGATTTATGAAGCAGCCGCAAAGGGGCTCAAGCGCGTAAGCATGGAGCTCGGCGGCAAGTCGCCTAATATCGTGTTCGACGATGCGGAGGTCGACAACGCGGTAAAGGGTGCGATCTCCGGTATTTTCGCGGCAACGGGACAGACGTGCATTGCTGGCTCGCGACTGCTCGTGCAGCGATCGATACATGATCAGTTCGTCGAGAAGCTGGTGGCCTTCGCCAAGACAGCGCGCATGGGCGATCCGATGAGTCTCGACACGCAGGTCGGTCCGGTTACCAACCAGCCGCAGTACCGCAAAGTGCTGAGTTACATCGACATCGCAAAATCGGAAGGCGTGACGACAGCGCTCGGCGGCAGCAAAGCGTCGCGACCGGAATGCGGCGATGGCTGGTTCGTCGAACCAACAATATTCACCGGTGTGAAAAATTCGATGCGCATCGCCCAGGAGGAAGTGTTTGGACCGGTGTTGTCGGTAATCCCGTTCGCTGATGAGGACGAAGCAATCGCTATCGGCAACGACGTAATCTATGGATTGGCCGCAGGCGTCTGGACGCAGAACATGCGGCGCGCATTCCTGATGGCTGAAAAACTGCAAGCGGGCACAGTGTGGGTGAACACCTATCGCGCGGTGAGCTATCTCTCGCCGTTCGGCGGCTACAAGCGCAGCGGCCTCGGGCGTGAAAGCGGCCAGGAAATGATCAAAGAATATCTGCAGACCAAGAGCGTCTGGATTTCAACCGCCAAGGAAGTGCCGAATCCTTTCATCATGCGCTGACGATCAAGATGAGCGACTGACGAAAGGAAGGCAACTGATGCAGAAGCATGCTGCAACGCTGTTCGCGGCAGTCGAATGATTTCGCTGTGTGATTTTCTCCTCGCTATCTCGCGACCATGAAAATAGCTGAGTTCCTGCTGCAGTCACTCGAAGTCAACGGTGTCCGGCACCTATTCGGCAATCCGGGAACGACCGAGATTCCCCTTGTGCGCATGTGCGAACATCGGGAACAACTGCGCTATATCGTCGCGCTTTCTGAAGTCGCAGCAGTACCGATGGCGGACGGTTATGCACGCTCCACACGCTCGCTCGGCGTGGTCAATCTGCATGTTGCGCCGGGCTTGGGCAATGGCAGCGGTGGGCTCTACACGGCGGGCGTGGCCGGCACGCCGCTGCTCGTGCTTGTCGGCGGCCAGGACCGCCGCATGCTGCACACTCAGCCCATTCTCTACGGGCCGCTTGAACAGATGGCGCGGCCTGTCACCAAGGCGGTGTACACGCTGAGTGACGCCGGGAGCGCAGCGTTCTACATTCGTAAGGCGATCCGCACCGCGCTTACACCACCGACCGGTCCGGTCGCACTCATCTGTCCGCCCGATTTGCTTGAAGAAGAATTCGAAGGCACGCCGGCAGCGGTTACGGTCACCACGCCGGCTGGATTGTCGGCCGAAGATGTATCAGCCTATCGTAATTTTCTCTCAACAGCCGCGTCGCCGGTCATCATCGCAGGGGAAGAAATTCACTGGTCCAACTCGGGCGCTGAGTTACAGGACCTCGCGGAGAAAATCGGCGCGGCTGTGTACGCGGCGCCGTATACGGGGATGCTGCCGATCCACGCAGGCTCGGAGAACTTTGCCGGATACCTGGCGCCGGGCCGTTCGAGCATCGCAAAGCAATTAAGCAGTCACGACGCACTGCTGATCGTCGGCGCGAGCGGACTGCGTACGACACTATTCAGTAACGGCGCGTTACCCCGACGCAAAGCGTGGCTCGGCGCAAGCGCGGAAAACCATTGGGATGAGAATGAATTCGAGCTCGCAAGGATCACAGATCTGAAATCGGCGCTTGCCCAAATCGGCCGCGCTCTGAAACCCGCGGGCGACAAAGCGAGGTCGCGAGCGCCCCTCGAATTGCCGCTACCAGGCAATGCGACGCTGCATCCGACGCGCGCAGTCCACGCCCTGCTGCAATCATTCAATGATGCGCTGCTTATCGATGAGTCCGGTCTATCAACGTCCGACGTCAAGGCGTTGATGCGCGCAGCGGCCGGCGAATATTTGATTAACGGCAGCGGCGGCATCGGCTGGGGACTGGCCGCCGCGGTCGGCGCTGCGATCGGCAACCCGCACCGGCAAACATTGGCGCTAATTGGCGACGGTTCCGCGCTTTACGCAAGCGAAGCGCTGTGGACTGCCGCTCACTGCGAGACGCGCATGCTGCTTGTGATTTTCTCGAATCGCCGGTACTCCACACTAAACGCGGCCGCGGAACGTATCACGGGCCACGCGCTGGATTTGTTCACCATCGAGCCGCCGGTCATGGACTTCAGCGGACTCGCAAAACTGTACGGTTGGAGCTACGCACAAGTCGCGAGCGAGCCGGACCTCGCTGCATTTCTAGCAGCAAATAACGGCACTGTAGCTCGTAATACCATCCTCGACCTTAAGTTGGATCCGGCGCTGATGCCGGTGACCGCGGCACGACACTTCTAACACGCGCTGCGCGAATGATCTCCGTCATCAGCGATTTTCTAATCGACCTTCGCTCCTGAACGTTTGACGACGTCCGCCCATTTCGCGGTTTCGCTTTTTATGTGCGCCGCAAACTCCTGCGGCGTGCTGCCCAGAATGACGAGACCAAGCTCCGGCAGCTTCTCCTGAACCGTCGGAGATCGAAGCGCCTTGTTGATCTCAGCGTTCAGCCGCGCAACGATAGATTTGGGAACACCCGCGGGGACGATGGCTCCAGCCCAGGCGCTGACATCGAAACCGGACACTCCAGATTCGGCGATGGTGGGCAAGTCGCCAAACGCTGGCACGCGCTGGGCGCTGGTTACGGCGAGGCCGCGCAACCGCCCGGCTTTCACATGCGACCCGATTGACTGGATGTTGTCGGCCATCAAGTGCACGCGGCCGGCAGTCAAGTCGGTGATTGCAACGGTTGCTGCCTTGTACGGAACATGGACCATTTGCGTGCCGGTCATCAACTTGAAGAGCTCCATGCCGACATGCACGCTCGAGCCGTTGCCGGTCGACGCGAACGCGAGCTTAGCGGGATTTTTGCGAGCGTAGTCGATAAGCTCCTGCACCGATTTCACGGGCAGCGAGAGGGTAACGGCCAACAGATTCGGGGACCCGTACATGAGAACGACCGCCTGCACATCGCGGTCGATGTCGTACGGCAGCTTGGGTATGATGCTGCGGTTGATGGCCATGGTATTGATGTTGCCGTGACCCATCGTGTAACCATCCGCAGTCGCACGCACGATGACTTCCGTGCCGACGATGCCGCTCGCGCCCGGCCGATTGTCCACGATCACCTGCTGGCCGGTTTGCCTGCTTAGCTCCGCCATGATGATGCGCGCGGCTACATCCGGGCCTCCGCCGGCCGCACTCGCAAGCACGTAGCGCAGCGGCCGCTCTGGAAACGCTGCATGTGCGCTCCATCCGATGAGCCAAACACAGCACGCCATCGCCGCCGCAACCGATTCGCGCATCAGAGTATCTCCGGTCTCGTAGAGTTAAACTCAGGCGGATGAGATGTTGACATACTGCGGCAGCCATTTCAGGGAGATCGAGAATCATGTCAGCGAACGACGAAGTATTGAGCAAAACCGCGGTGGAGCTGCGTCGCCTGATCGGTTCGAAAGAACTTTCACCCGTCGAGCTGCTGGAGGCCTGCATCGAGCGCATTGCGCAAATCAATCCAGCCGTCAATGCCGTAACCGCAACGTGTTACGACCGCGCGCGCAAGGAGGCGAAGGCTGCGGAAACGGCGGCACAGCAAGGAGAAGCGCTCGGAATTCTGCATGGCCTGCCGACCGGCATTAAAGACCTCGAGGAAACCGGCGGCCTGCTGACGACGTTCGGTTCGCAGTTATATCGGGACTACGTACCGGCACACGACAGCGCGATGGTCGCGCGGGTGCGCGCGGCCGGTGCGATCGTCATCGGCAAAACCAACGTGCCGGAATTCGGCGCGGGCGCGAACAGCCGCAACGTCGTATGGGGTGCTACCGGCAATCCATTCAATCCACTGCTCAATGCAGGCGGCTCGTCGGGCGGCTCCGCAGTCGCGCTTGCGTGCGACATGCTGCCCGTGTGCACAGGTTCAGATACCGGCGGTTCCCTGCGCATTCCCGGCGCCATGAACGGGGTCATCGGCTTTCGCCCGTCACCCGGACTCGTGCCCGTCGAGCGCCGCGGTCTGGGCTGGACACCCATCTCGGTCGTCGGTCCGATGGGCCGCACGGTTGCTGACGCGTGCCAGCTCCTGGCGGCGCAGGCAGCAATGGATGATTGTGATCCGCTGTCGTATCCCGTCAATCCGGTTGAGTTTGCAGTGCCGCCGCAATGCGACCTTGGTTCGCTGCGCGTCGCCTACACCGAGGACTTCGGTATCTGTCCCGTCGACAAACCGATTCGCAAGGTGCTGCGCGACAAGATCGCAGCAATGCGGCATTTGTTTAGGTCGTGCGACGAAGTCGAATTCGATTTCAAGGAGGCCGACCGCTGTTTTGACGTCATCCGCGCCGCAAATTACGTCGCGAAATATCGCGACGCTTACGAAAAGGATCCCAGCACGCTCGGACCCAACGTGCGCGCGAACTACGAAATCGGCGCGAAAATGTCGCTTGCCGACATGGCAGGAGCACACGTCGAAGAAACGCGCATTTTCCGGCGCTTTCAGCAGACGTTCCGCGATTACGATGTTGTCCTCGCGCCGACGACGCCGGTGTCGCCATTCCCGTGGTCGCAGCTTTATCTCGCGGAAATGGATGGCAAGCCGCTCAACAACTACTATCACTGGCTCGCGCTTACGTATGTAATCACGCTCGCCACCAATCCCGCGATTGCCGTACCGTGCGGCGTCGATCACAAAGGTATGCCGTTCGGCCTGCAGGTTGTCGGACGTTTTCGCGGCGATCGCGCGCTGCTCGGCGCGGCGCATGCGATGGAACAGGCATTTGAGGGAATCGAGTCACTCCGCCGGCCACGCCCCGACCTTACCAGGCTCATGCAACCCACGCCTGCCCTGAAATCGATCGTGACGCACCCGCCAACAGTGGCAGCGGCGCACTGACCAGAACCTGTAATGAAGCGGCGGGAACATGCACGGCAGCCAACGTGTGCAAGGCAACGCCGTTTACGTGCGCCAGCCCTCTCCATGCAATTGGAGTAATCTTTCGCGATGAGCGAAGCGGAAGCGCGGTTTGCTGTTCTCCGTCAGTCTGCGGACGCCGGCGTCGTCGCTGCGATCGAGCGGATGGTGCATGACGCCGCCGATCGCGAGTTAAGCCGCGTCAATGTGCTGGACTTTGCGCACGCGCACAATCTGGACGAAGAGCGCAGCATCGCTGCATTTCTGCACGCGGCGCGCCTCGGTCTGTTCGATCTTTCTTGGAATGTGCTCTGCCCCGGCTGCGGAGGCGTCCTAGACTCCAACGCAACCCTGAAGACGGTAGACAAGGCAGCTTATGCGTGTGCCCTGTGCGCCGCGGGATATGAGCCGAATCTCGACGAAATGGTCGAGGTCGCATTTACGGTAAGTCCGCTCGCGCGCCGCATCGCTGCGCATCATCCGGAAACGCTGCCGATGTGGGACTACATGCGGCAAATGTTCTGGAGCTCGGGGCTCGAGTTGCCGGAGGGTGACGAATTCGAGGAATTCATCGAACAGATCGTAATTGAGTCGCTCGAACTGCCGCCGGGCGAGAAAGCCCACCTGTCCCTGCAGATACCCGCTCAGTTCATCATCGTCTTCGATCCGGTCACGCACTCCTCGCATTTTTTAAATGTGCAAGGTGAGCCCACGCGCGAACGTCAGACTCTTTCGGTCGTCTTCAATAAAGTGCAGGCGCCGACCGGAACCGTGGATCTGCGTCCGGGACCGCTGCGACTTATGCTGGAAAACCGCACGGACGTGCGCGTGCTGCCGGCACTCTACATCGCCGGCGATGCGCTCCACACGATGCTCGGCAAACGCAAGCAATTTCTCACGGCAAAGCGCTTGCTGACGAATCAGACTTTCCGCGACATCTATCGCACGGATGCGCTGGACATCGATCAACGCCTGAAAATCACCAGCCTCACATTCTTGTTCACGGATCTGAAGGGTTCCACTGAGCTGTATGAACGGGTGGGAGACCTTGTCGCTTACGACATCGTCAAGGCGCACTTCCGGGTATTGAACGAAGTCGTCGCCGCGGAAGCCGGCGCCGTCGTCAAGACGATCGGTGATGCGGTCATGGCGACGTTTCCGACGCCGGACCGGGCGCTCGCCGCGGCCTTGCGCATGCGCAAAGCGATGCACACACTCAACGCTGAGAGCAAGCACGAGGATCTTCTGCTCAAGATCGGATTGCACGAAGGACCGTGCCTCGCCGTCACGCTCAACGATCGTCTCGATTACTTCGGGCAGTCGGTAAACATCGCGGCGCGAGTACAGGGCCTCGCCGTCTCGCAATCAATTTTTGCCACGGCGCCCGTAATTGCGCATCCCGTATCCGCGCGCCTGCTCGACGATGCGGGCCTGAAACCGGTCGCACAGCGTCATCTGCTGCGCGGCATTGCAAACGAGTTTACGGTCTACGAGATTCCGTAACTGCCGTACAGCGCGGACTAAGTTTTCGCGGCGTACTTGCCGGTGAGCTGAGGTGCGAGGCCCTCGAGTTTTTTCTGCTGGCGCTCGAGGCGCGACTCCCGCGACCACGTACGCTTCAAGTCATCGCGTACGTTGATTCTCAACCGTCCCAGCCCTTCAGTCTCGAGCTCGACCACATCCCCATCCTGAAAACTGCTCAGGCCGCGATGGTTCGTCCCCGTCGCGAGAATATCCCCCGCCTCCAGAGAATGTATCGACGTGACCCATTCGACGCAGCGCGGAATCTTATGCGCCATGTCGCTGGTATTGAAGTTCTGCTTGAGCGTGCCGTTGACCCACAGCTTGATCTGCAGATTGCCCGGGTCTTTGATCTCGTCCGCTGTGACGATGTAAGGACCTATCGGTGCAAACGTTTCGCGGGACTTCATCTGATAGAACGTATTGCCTGCCGGCGGCAGACCGCGGGCCGAGCCATCGATGAAATTCATGTAGCCGAAGATGTAATCCATCGCGTCGGCGGCGTTGACGTGTGATGCGCGCTTGCGCATAACGAGCGCAACCTCAGCTTCGCCCTCGAAGATCGATGCCGGCACATCCGGCAGCACCATCGTATCGTCGTAGCCGATCACGCCGCTCGGTGATTTGTGAAATGCGTTGATGGGCGCCGGCTCGGTGCGCGTGCCATCCTCCATGTAGTTTACCGCCATGCAATCGATGTTATGCGGTCGCGGCAGCGGTGGGCGTATCCTCACTTTGCTGACGGGCACGCCTTTGCCTTTCGCGAGCGCTTCGTCGAGACTCTTCTTGTAATCATCGAAACGCTCGATGAGGCCAGCGATCAGGTCCTGGCCGTTCAGATGAGGTATATCGCGAACGACCGATGACACTTCGATAACGGTGTCGCCCTTCAAAAGACCGAGTTTAAAGTCATCATAAAAAAGTATTTTCACTGCGGCTCTCCAAATGGAATGTGTGCGGCGTGCTTCGTTAAGGGCGGCGCGACAACTAATCGCATGCAGGCCCGAATCTGCGAGCACGGATACTAACCTGTCGATGGTAAGCGTGGCAGCCCACGCGAAATTTGAGTGGCGGGCGCAGTCCGCTTATATACGCGCACGCAAATGATTGCAGCCTGCCGTGCACGGTAATACGACATTCGCTTCTAGTCGACTTGCGCGCCAGTCAGCTTGATGAGTTTTGCGTACTTGTCATAGTCTGCTCTGATGCGCGCATCGAACTCCTCCGGTGTCGAGCCCAGCGCGTCGAGCGCCTGACTGGCGAGGAGCTGGCTGACCTCCGGCGTCTTTAGCGCCTTGTTGATTTCAGCATTGAGGCGATTGACGATGTCTTTCGACGTCCCCGCCGGCGTGAAAACGCCAATCCACGGGCTCATCTCGTATCCGGGAACTCCCGACTCTGCAATGGTCGGCACATCCGGCAGCACGCCCGAGCGCTTTGCCGATGACACGCCGAGTGCGCGCAAGCGGCCCGACTGAATGTGCACCAGCACCGTCGAAACAGTTGCCAGCGACGCTTGTGTCTCTCCCGAGACGAGCGCCGTCACCTGTGGCGCGCCACCTTTGTAGGGAACATGGACAAGCTTGATTCCCGTCATCGCTACGAGCAGCGCCATGGATAAATGCGGCGCACTGCCGTTACCCGACGATGAATAATTGATGGTGCCCGGACTTTTCTTCGCGAGCGCGATGAATTCTCGTACGTTCTTGACCGGCAACGACGGGTGCACGGTAAGCGCGCCCGGCTGCGCTGCGAGTAATGCCACGCCCATAAAATCCTTCAGCGTGTCGTAAGGGAGCTTTTTGTACAGGTGTGCGTTGCCCACATGACTGGTGGAATGAACCATGATGGTATAGCCATCGGGCGGTGCTTTCGCCACGACGTCGGCGCCGATGCTCCCCGCCGCGCCGGCGCGGTTATCGACGACGAATTGCTGTCCGGTGCTCTCGGCGACTCGTTGCATGACGATGCGGCCCACGACGTCGTTCGACCCGCCGGGCGGCCATGGAATCACTACGCGCACCGGTTTAGTCGGGTATGTCTGAGCGATGACTGCTGCCGACAGAAAAATCAACGGCGCAGCGATTAGTGCAATAGAGCGTTGCAAATGAGTCCTCCTCTTAGTTCCATCAATGCGAGTGCCGCAGCATTATCGATCAAAAGCCGCGGTCGATTCAATGCGCCGGCCATTGCGCAAAGCGGCTAAAATCGCCATACACCTAGAATCTGTCTCGCACACAAGACGCTTACCGGGCGCAGGAGAACTCAATTATGTCGCTTCCTCTCGAGGGCGTGAAAGTTCTTGATTTCACCGCCATCATGGCCGGTCCCTACTGCACGCTCATGCTCGCGGACATGGGCGCGGATGTAACGAAAGTTGAAACGTTCCCCGAAGGCGACGGGTCGCGCCGCTTTGAGCCGAAAGTCAATGATGAAAGCTACTGTTTCGCCGTATTGAATCGCAATAAAAAAAGCGTCGCTCTAGATATGAAGCAGGCGCAGGGCAAAGAAGTTTTCATGCGCCTGGCAGCGAAAACGGACATCATCGTCGAAAATTTCCGGCCGGGCGTCACGAAGAAACTGGGCATCGATTACGAGGCGATCCGCAAGATAAATCCCGGCGTCATCTATGCCTCCATATCGGGGTTTGGCCAGACGGGACCGTACGGGAAGAAAGGCGGCTTCGACATCATCGCGCAAGGCATGAGCGGCATCATGCGCATGACGGGAGAATTGGGCGGGCGACCTGCCAAAGTTGGCATCGCCATGAACGACATCGCGGCCGGCAGCACGGCGCTCTACGCGATCCTCGGCAGCTACATCAAGAAACTCAAGACGGGCGAGGGAATCTATCTCGAGACGTCATTACTCGAAGCTGGCCTCGCGTGGACGTTCTGGGAGTTCGGCGCATTCTTCGGTTCGGGTGAGTTGCCGCTCGCCAACGGCACTCGCCATCGTCGCTCGACGCCTTATCAGGCGTACAAGACGCAGGACGGCTACGTGACAGTGGGCGGCAATAACGACAAGCTGTGGACGAATTTTTGCACGCAGGTACTCGGCAAGCCCGAGCTTCTCAAGGACCCGCGTTTCAATCCATTGCGTGAGCGGCTGAAGAATGTCGATCAGCTACAGGACGAGATCGAGCAAGTATTCATGACGCACCCGACTGCGCACTGGGTCGAGAAGCTCGATGCTGCCGCAGTGCCGGGCGGCCCGGTCTATACGTACGACCAGGCGCTATCGGACCCGCATATCGTCGCGCGTAAAATGGTCACGGAAATCGATCATCCGAAAATCGGGCGCATGAAGAATATGGGATCACCCGTTAAGACGAGTGCGGAGTTCACCCGTGTACGCACCGCCGCACCGTGGCTCGGTCAGCACTCCGATGAGGTTCTGAAAAGCGTCGGTTACAAAGATGATGAGGTGGCCGCGCTGCACGCGCAAGGCGTGATCTACGACAAGTATCGCGCTAAAACGACTGCCTGATTATTCGCCGGGCGCGTTCTCTTCCTTTTCGCCCGAGCCTTCGAAGATGCGGTCGATATTGCATTCGGTTTTTTTCGCGATGAGCTCGACGCTGCCATTCAGCTCGCCATACATCCCGCAAAACGGCATGCGCTCGACTTGCGTGAATTTAAGCACCACGTGTCCAGGCTTGTAATCAACGAGCGCCATTCCCGCACGCAACTTCACCGCCGACGCCGCAGTGCCGTCATCGTGACGCGCGTCGTCCCACTTCGTGTGCGCGTCACCGCGACGTGCATCGATCGAGCAAACACGCGTGCCAAGTCGGCTATAAAACGCAAACTCCATGACGCGGCCCTTGACCGCATGCACGATCAGCCGCGCCTGCTCATCATTCGGCCCGGTACGACACGATAGCTTCTCGAGCGCCGGTGCCTTCACGGTCTTCGGTTTTGCGGGCTTCTGCTTCGTCGCGGCCAGTGCTGTACCCGCCCAAAGCATCAGCAATATCAACATGAATTGTCTAAGCATGAATACGTCCTCCGGTTCTATCCGCGTTACTCTATCACTTGCGCATGCGCGGGAGAATGGCGCTTTCGGTTTGCGCGTCAAATAGCCGATGCCTATAATTGCTCGCCCGCTATGCCACGAAGACTGCGAGGAGAACGCATGACCGCACATGACATTCCGCACATCAGAGTCGGCAATCCTTCGGGCGTTCCTGATACCCCGCCGAAACAGCTTGCGCCGCGGCTCGCTTCATTGCGCGGGATGCGTGTGGCGCTGCTGGATAATGGCAAAGAGTTTTCTGACGAAGTTCTCGGCGCCATACAAGCGGCGCTCATGCGCGATTTCGGCGCCATTGATACGAAGGTGTGGGACAAAGAATTCCCGGCCAAAGGTGCACCGTTTCTCCGCGAACTGGCGCAATCGTGCGATGCGGTCATCACCGGTGTCGGCCACTGAGGGTCCTCAGCTCCATGGACCGCGCGTGACGCGGCCGCGCTCGAAGAACTCGGAATCCCGACAGCAACCATCTGCAGCATCGCGTTCACGCCGCTCGCGCGCGTCGTCGCGCGCGGCCTTGGACACGCCAGTCTCCCGATTGCAGTAATTCCACACCCGGTCGGCGATCCTGATATGGCGGCGGTCAGAATTAAAGGCGCTGACATCGCTGCCGAGTGTGTGCGCGTGTTGACGACGTCGAGTCAGGAACTCGGCATCGAATTCAGTAAGAAGAAATATCCGTTACCGCCGGCTTGCACGCCGAAGTAGTCGATGACGACCGCACTCGTTCATGCCGGGTTGGCGCAAACTCTCGATCTTCCCGACTCGTTCGACGCAATCAACGATTATTTCTACGAGCAGGGGTGGACCGACGGGCTGCCTATCGTGCCGCCGACTGCCGAGCGCGTCGCCAACATGCTGGGTGGCATGGCATGGCGTCATGCCGATGACCTGATCGCGGTAATTCCGCCGGCGATGGGACGCGCGACGCTGCGCAAGATCGCGACGAATTGCGTAATGGCCGGCTGTCGTCCCGAATATCTTCCGGTGGTGGTCGCTGCGCTCCAGGCGGTGAGCGAGCCGTCGTATGGACTTGCGCACCGGCAAACGACGACTCATGCGGGCGCTCCTCTTATCATTGTGAATGGACCGCTCGTCAAGCAGCTCAAAATCAATTACGGAAATGGCGTGTTCGGTCCCGGCTGGCGCGCAAATGCGACCATCGGCCGCGCGCTGCGCCTCAATCTCGTCAATCTCGGCGGGGCGATTCCGGGTGAGGTCGATTTCTGCCAACACGCTCATCCCGGCAAATACACTTACTGCATGGCCGAATACGAAGATGCGAATCCATGGGAGCCGCTGCACGTAGAGCGCGGCTTTCGGAATGATGAAAGCGTGGTAACGGTCGTCAATTGCGAAGCACCGCATAGTGCCACTGAAAATGTGCAGACTGACCCGATCGAGATCATGCGCACGTTTGCATCCACGATGGCAACGCTCGGCAACAACAATATTTACTCACAGGGGCACCCCGTGCTCGTGCTGTGTCCCGAACATGCTGTTCATATCAAGGCGGCCGGCTGGACCAAACGCGACATCAAGAACGATCTGTTCGTGCGCGCCCGTCAACCCTGGGGCCTCGTCAAGAATCGCGGTAAGTCAAAAGGGCCGGTGATACCGGCTTGCGTCGATCAGAACGACGATAACTCGATGGTGCCTCTGGTTTGCGAAGCGGATGATCTCATCGTGCTCGTTGCTGGGGGCGCGGGCGGTAAATCGATGTGGTGTCCCACTGGCGGCGGGCAGAGTCTGAGTGTGAGCAAACGGATAGAAACCGCGCCGTGTTAGTATTCGCCGCGAATGTTTGCGGCCTTGATCACTTTTCCCCATCTCGCATATTCCATCGCTACGAACGACGCAAAACGCTCCGGTGAACCTCCGCCGATCTCGGCGCCGTCCGCCGCGAGTTTCTCCCGCATAGCAGGATCGCTGACCGCTTTCACGATCACCGAATTAAGTTTCATCACAATGTCGCGTCGCGTATGCGCAGGCGCGAAAAAACCATTCCATTGCAGCACTTCATAGCCGGGCAGACCTGCTTCTATCGCGGTCGGCACTTCCGGCACGGCGGGCGAGCGTTGGGCGCCGCTCACTGCGAGTGCTCTGATCTTGTCTGCACGCACATGCGGCAGCGCTGACAGAATATTGTTAAAAGTGATCTGCACCTGTCCGCCGAGCAGGTCGATAAGCGCGGGGCCGCCACCCTTGTACGGGACATGTACGATCTGCGTCTTGGTCAGCACTTTGAACAGCTCGCCCGCGAGATGACTTACAGTGCCATTGCCGGACGAGCCGAAATTGAGCTGCGAAGGTTTCGCGCGCGCGAGTGCAATCAGCTCGCGCAATGTTTTTGCCTGGACCGACGGATGCACCACAATGATGAGAGGGATGGTGGTCGCCAGCGCTATCGCGGAGAAATCGCGGACCGGATCGTAGCCGACCTTCGCCATGTTCGGATTGATAACCATCGTGCTTGCGGTGCCGACGAGCAGCGTATAACCATCGGGCGCTGATTTCGCCGCGATGTCAGTGCCTATGCTGCCACCTGCGCCCGGACGGCTATCGACAACTACTGCATATCCGAGCTGCTCGGTTAGTTTCTGGCTCACGAGCCGCGCCACCATATTGGAACCGCCGCCGGGCGGGAAAGGCTCGATGAGTCGGATCGGTTTGTCAGGATATGGTTGCGCATCGGGCTGCGCGCATGCGCTGTTATGAGCAGCGGTTGCCGCTGCAAGTATCGTAAAGTGGAGCAGGCGCTGCAGCGATGCCACGTGTTAGTTCGCCGTAATCCCTGCGTCTTTGATCACCTTCGCCCACTTATCGAACTCAGACTTCATGTAAGCGCCAAACTCCGCAGGCGTGCTCGTGCGAACTTCGAGTCCCTGACCGAACAGCAGTTGCTTCACGTCCGGCGCTAATAACGCGCGTCCAATCTCGGCATTCAATCTGTCGATGATGGGACGCGGCACGCCCTTGGTTGTCACTACGCCATACCAGTTGTCCGCTTCGTAGCCGGGCAGGCCCGATTCCGCGACTGTCGGCAGTTCAGGCAACACCCCGGACCGCTTGATGGTCGTCACTGCTAGTGCACGGATTTTTCCGGCCTTCACTTGCGGAACGGCGGTGGGCGCCGATGAAAATACGAGCTGCACCTGATTTGCAATTAGATCGATCATCGCCGGCGCACCGCCCTTATACGGAACGTGGACCATATCGGTCTTCGTCATCGTCTTGAAGAGTTCCGCCGCGAGGTGTCCGGCGTTGCCCGCCCCCGATGAGCCGTAGGTCAGTTTGCCCGGTTGCGCACGCGCCAGAGCGATCAGCTCCTGAACCGATTTAGCGGCGACCGTGGGATTCACCACAAGCACATTGCTTTGCGAAGTTGCAAAAGTGATCGGTGCGAGGTCGCGCAGCGGGTGATAGTTGAGTCCCTTGTAAAGATTCGTGTTCACTGCGAGCCCGCCGAGGGAACCGACCATGACGGTGTAGCCGTCAGGCGGCGAATGCGCCGTAATTTCCGACGCCAGACTGCCCGCCGCGCCTGCGCGGTTATCGACGATAACCTGCTGGCCGAAGACTGCGCTGAGCTTTGGCGATACGGCTCGCGCAACGATATCGAGGCCGCCGCCCGCCGAGTTCGCGGCGATGAGACGAATCGGCTTGGTTGGGTAATCGCCCTGCGCGTAGACGTCGATACTCGACCACATCAGTGACAAAAGAATGATTGCTGTTGCGAGCGCGCTTTCTCGTACCGTTTCCTTAATCAACGTTCGTGTCTCCTCAATTATTTATGTGATGTGCAGGCTTGCGAGCGTTGACGGCTCGTGCGTCTTATTCGACTTTGAGGCCCGCGTCCTTGACGAGCTTGCCCCATTTCGCGATCTCGGACTTGACGAAATCACCCCACGATTTTGCGGTCGACGTTTGTATCTCCACGCCGGCAGCGGTGAGCTTGTCGACGACGTCAGGCAGCGCGAGTATACGCACGGCCTCCGCATTGAGCTTATTCACAATGTCGGCGGGCGTATGCGCAGTGGTAAACAATCCCTGCCAGTCGAGCACGGAGAAGCCCGGCACTCCGCCTTCCGCAACAGTCGGCACGTCCGGCAGAGCCGCCGAACGCTTTCCCGAGCTGACACCAAGTGCGCGCAGTTTCCCGGCTTTGATGAACGGCACGGCGGACGGAATACTCGCGAAACTCAGATTGATCTGACCGCCGACCAGATCTGCCATCGCGGGTCCGCCGCCTTTATACGGCACATGCACCATGTTCACTTTGGCGAGCGACTTGAAGAGTTCGCCCGCCATGTGCGGCGCTCCGCCGGCGCCGCTGGAACCAAATGTGAGTTGACCCGGCTTGGCTTTCGCAAGCTCGATCAGCTCACGCACGTTCTTAGCGGCTACCGAAGGATTGATGACCAGCACATTGCCAACATTCGCCGTATAACTGATTGGCGCGAAATCTTTGATGATGTCGTACGGCATTTTGTAGAGGCTGGCGTTAATCGCCATCGGCCCGATCGTGCCGAGCACCACGCTGTAGCCATCCGGATTTGCTTTCGCGACAAGATCTGCGCCGATCATCCCGTTGGCGCCGGGGCGGTTATCGATGACGACCTGTTGACCCCAGGCATCGCCCATCTTCTGGCCCATGACTCGCGCGACGAGATCGGTGCTTCCTCCCGGCGGGAATGGAACGATCAATCGTATCGGCCTCAGCGGATATTCGGCAGCGGCGACCGGCGACGTGCACGCGAAGGCGAGCAGCAAGAGGCAGCTGATGCGTGCCATGCACGACGTTCGAATCGATCTGAGTAATGGCATAGGGTGACGATGGTGGCCGAAGCGAAATTCATCGCCGATCGGGTAATATCAGGACGCAGCGTATTGCGTGTTTCAGTGTAGTTGCTGCGCGATTATATCAAACGCGGCTTGCGCACCATCGCGCGTCGCGCACTGGCCTCCAATGTGGAGCACCCGTAATGAATGCATGGCGTAATCCGTATTCTGTTTCTTTCGCGCAAGCGCTCGCAGACTTCAAGCGCGGCAAGCAGACGCCTCGCGATTTCCTCGAACGCTGCATCGCAAATGTCGAACGTAATGAACAGCGCGTGAAAGCATTTGTCACGCTCGATCTGAAGGCCGCCCGCAAGGCAGCAGACGAATCGACGAAACGCTACAAAGCGGGACGACCGCTCTCGATGGTAGACGGTTGCCCTGTCGGCATCAAAGACATCATGGCAACGCAGGACATGCCTACACAAATGAACTCGCCGGCGTTCAAAGGGTGGCAGTCGGGCCAGGACGCAGCGTGCGTGCACGCGCTGCGACACAGCGGCGCAGTAATCTTCGGCAAAACGGTGACGACGGAATTTGCGATCGGCTATTCGGGGCCGACGACGAATCCATTCGATCCCGAGCGCACGCCGGGCGGTTCCTCGAGCGGTTCCGCGGCAGGCGTGGGCGCCGGCATGATGCCGGTGGCGCTCGGCACGCAAACGCAGGGCTCGACGCTGCGCCCGGCTTCGTACTGCGGTGCCGTCGGTTTCAAGCCGACGATCGGCGCGCTGAATACCGCGGGCATCCATCCGTTGTCCGCAACCTGCGATCATCTGGGCATCATCGGTTCGACGCTCGAAGATACATGGCTCGTCGCATCGCAAATCTCTTTTGGCGTCGGCAGCCCCGGATACGGCTTTATTAACGGAGCCGGACCGACGCTGCCGGCAGCCGTGCAGCCTGCCAAGCTGATCAGACTCTACACGCGCGGCTGGGGTGAGATCGATGCGAGCACCGGGCGGGCGTTCGAAGAAGTAATAACAGCGGTGACCGCGGCCGGCGTCGAGATCGTCACTAAAGATAATGATCAGCGCGTCGCGCAGTTCGAAGACGCCATCGAACGGGATGTCGACAGCGCACTCGATATCGTTGCGTATGAAATGAAATGGCCGTTTGAAGACTATATCGCGCGCTACGGCGACAAGATCGGCAAGCGCATACATGGGCTCATCGAGCGCGCAGCGAAGATGACGCCGGCGGATTACATCTCGGTGCTGGAGAAGCGCAATTCAATTCGCAACCGCTGCCGGTCGCTCGCCGCCGCAGTCGGTGCACAAGCGTATCTCACGCTCGCATCTTCCGGACCGGCGATCAAGGGATTCGAATTCAGCGGATCGCGAACTTTCATCGTCCCGGGATCGTGGCTCGGCTTCCCCGCCTTCTCGCTTCCCTTGATGCAATCCGGGGGATTGCCGTTCGGTTTACAATTGATCGGCATCGATCATCGCGATGGCAATCTGTGTTCGACCGCAAACTGGATCACTCAGACACTGGCAGCTGATCACGCGGATAACTAATCCGACACCACCAGCTTCCCGTTCATCTCCTCGTGGCCGGTGCCGCAGAAAACATCGCACAGAAACACGAACGTTCCCGTCTTGTCCGGCACCAGCCTTAAGCGGGTCGTTTTGCCGGGCACCATGTCTGCACGCACGTTGAAGTCGGGCAGATTGAAACCCATCACCACGTCCATCGTCTTGAATTCAAGTATCACCGGCACGCCTTTCTTGAGCTGCACCTCGCCCGGCGTGTAGTTGAACTTCTTGGCGGAAATGCGGATGACCTTCTCTTTCGGTTCGGCCGATTGAGCTGCGACATAGACAGCAAAGCCGCTTAACGCGAGCACCGCAGACATCATTACAGTTGCGAACGCCTTTCGATTCGATGTCATGGCTCACGCCTTCACGACTGGAAATTCGATAAGCTTGCACTCGGCGGTCCTGGCGTCGGTATCGACACCGCGAAAACCGAGTCCCTTATAAGGCTCCGCCGGGTTCCATGGCAGCGGTGCGCGCGTCGGCGCCTTGCCGGCTTCCGGTAATGGAAACATCAGACCTTTCGCCGCATGGTGTGCGATGTGGCCGGTCATGTGATGGTGTTCCTGGTGAATGTGACCATAGAACACCGTGACGTTCGGGTACGGCATCAGCAGTTCGACCGCCTTCGCACCGTCGCGCGTCGCCCAGTCCCACTGCGGATACAGGTCGAACAGCGGCCGGTGAGTGAAGACGACGATCGGCGCATCGGTCTTTTGCTGTTTGAGATCGGACGCCAGCCACGCGAGCTGATCATCGCCTATGCTGGCACGCGGATCGGAAACATTATCGAGAACGATGAAATGCACACCTTTGTGGTCGAAGGTGTAACGCGTTGCGCCGAAGAATTCCTGAAACGCCTTGCCGTTGTCGAGCGATGCATCATGCTCGCCCGGCATGAAGCGCACGGTCTTCACCTTGAGCTCGCTCACGATCTGCTTGAATTCAGACAGGCGTTTGCGCCGCTCGACGGGATTGTCGGTGGTATGAGTGAGATCGCCCGTGAACACGATAAAGTCCGGTTGTCGATCGAGTCCATTAACCGCTGCCACCGCTTTCTTGAGCGTTAACTTTGCGTCCGGATTGGGCGGCCCTTCAAAGCCCCAATGTGTATCGGATAGCTGAACGAAGTAAAAATCATCCTGCCCCGCGGCGAGCGTGACGCCGGGCAGGCCGGACGCGAACACCACGCCGCCCAGCCCCGCGAGCTTGAGAAACTGCCGTCTATCGATTGCATTTGTCATGGCCATGCCCTCCAGGTCCGTTGATAAAGTCGCTACTCACAATGCATAACCGGACACGCGACCTGAATATTCCCGACGGATCAGCGGGAATAAAACGCGCCGCAAAGCGGTTACATCAACAGGTAGGAAGCTATTGAGTACGAGCGTCAAACGCGACAGCGGTTTGAATCAACCGCGATGGCTCGGTGCACGCGTGCCAGACAGTTGCCAGGGGCGCTTAATATGCACTCCATACGAACACGACGTTACGCCATGTGGACGGCCATGCGCTTTCACAGATCCGCTAGCTGGAGAGGACGGCCAAGTAACGACAACCACGAATCAATCAGGCTGCAATCATTCCGCTTTGATGCCTGCGGTTCGCACGACCTTTGACCACTTCGTGATCTCTTTGCGTATGAGCGCAGCAAAGTCGTCTGCACTGCCGGCCGCGGGAACCATGCCGTTGGCAGCAAATTTCGCCTGCGTCTCACGATCACCGAGCACCTGCGCCAGAGCATGATTTAAACAATCAACGATTGCGCGGTGCATGCCGCGCGGCCCCAGCAGTCCGTACCAGCCATTCACCTCGTAGTCAGGCAGGCCGGATTCCATGAATGTCGGCACATCCGGTATCGCCGGCGCTCTTTGCTCGGTCGTAACGGCGATCGCGCGCAACTTCGCACTTTGAATCTGCGGCTGCAAAGTCGAAATCGAACCGAAGAACATCGAGACACGACCGGCGATCAGATCCGGCAATACTGCCGAGCCGCCCTTGTACGGAACGTGCTGCATGTCGATGCCTGCAGTCATCTTTAGAAGCTCGGCCGCGAGATGAGGCGGACTGCCTGTCCCGACCGACGCGTAGTTGACCTGCCCCGGCCGTGACTTTACCCAAGCGATAAATTCCGCCACTGTCTTCGCGGGCACTAACGGGTGTACGACCATGAGATAAGGACCGCTGCCAACGAGTCCGATTGGCGAAAAGTCGCGCAGCGTATCGTATGGCAATGTGCGCAGAATACTTGGATTCACCGCCAGCACTGCGGACGTTAGCAGCAGTGTGTAGCCATCCGCATTTGCGCGCGCGACAATTTCAGTTCCGAGGACGCTGCCTGCGCCGGCGCGATTGTCGGTCACCAACGGTTGCCCAAGCCGCTCGCCGAGCTTGTCGCCGACGATGCGCGCCAGCACGTCGTTCGTGCCGCCCGGGGCAAACGGGACCACCAATCGTATCGGCCTGACCGGATAAGACGCTGGCGGCATGGCCGCCCCCACCGCCGTGATGCCGCAAAGTACAGCGACGATCCCAGTCACAACGCGTGCGGATGCGTGCATGCAATCCCTCCGCTGCCAATTAGTACTGCAGCCAGCCTGAGCTTGGCCGATCTACGCTGTTGGCGCGGTCACTTCGTTTTCGAGCGGCCGCGCACCATTCACATAAGCCTCGAGGTTGCGCAGAAAAATCTGCACGCCGCGCTCGTAGTTGCCCGTGCCAGTCGATGAATTATGCGGCGTAATGATGACATTGGGCATAGCCCACAGCGGAGACTCTGGCGCCAGTGGTTCCGTCGTGAACACGTCGAGATACGCCCCGCGTAAATGGCCGCCCCCAAGGACGCGCGTCAATGCCGCTTCATCGACGACTTCACCGCGCGACATGTTGACGAAGCCGGCGGTTTTCGGCAAAAGCCTCAACCGGCGCTCATCGATTAGACCACGTGTTTGCGGCGTTAACGGACACGTGAGTATGAGCCAGTCACATTGCGGCAACAATGAATCGAGCTCGGATACTGACTTCACTTCGTCAAAGTATTGCTCAGGGGCGACATTGCGCCGCAGGCCGATGACCCGCATGCCGACCGCCTGCAGACAGCGCGCAATGACCTTGCCAATATGGCCGACGCCGACGATCAGCGCAGTCTGCCCGGGCATATCGAGTGGTGAGTTTGCGCCGAGCTGAGGCGCCCATTCGCGTTTTTGCTGTGCGCGCATCCAATGCGGGAATCCGCGCGCGAGCATCATGAGCCCGGTAACTGCCGTGAGTCCGACTGGTCCGGCATTCGCCCCCGAGGACGTGGTCACGCGAATACCGCGCTTGATGGAAGGCTGATATGGTTTTTGGTCGGCGCCGGCAGAAACGACTTGAAGCCATTTGAGATTCGGCGCCGCATCCACGATATGCCAGTATGCGATTGCCGCATCACTCAGCCGCGTTTTGATCGTGCCTTCCCAGATGTCGCGTGAGTAAAACGTCGCTTCGATACTGGCGTGCTCGACAGGCGTAATCTGCATGTCTCGTGTGAACTCGAGCACATCAAGTTTGCGCGGCGCGGCGCCGAGTATGCGCGTAATGTCGGCACTGAAATCAGCGGCGAGTTTTTTTGAGATTAAAAGTGCCGTGGTCATATTCTGTCGGTCGGCGCTAAATCGCAGCAGCGACCGCGTCTCCCATCTGCGCAGTCGTCGCGCTGCC
>Ga0207691_10000631_pt1 | contig 34819 bp, 31 predicted proteins | sample KBSM13metaG_FD_184327 | JGI IMG/M metagenome (GOLD analysis project Ga0207691, IMG submission 184327) | Miscanthus rhizosphere microbial communities from Kellogg Biological Station, Michigan, USA - KBS M1-3 metaG (SPAdes) (version 2) | ecosystem: Host-associated > Plants > Roots > Rhizosphere >...
ATGGCCAAACTGCAATCGGGACCAGAATGTTAGCTGCTGCCGAGAGTCCAAGGGTAAGCGTCGTGATGCCGGTTCACAACGCGCTGCCCTACCTAGATGCGGCGGTCGAGAGCATTCTCGGGCAGACGTTGCAGAGCTTCGAATTCGTCATTCTGGACGATGCCTCGACCGACGGCTCGACCGAGCGCTTGCGCGATTGGGCCAAGCGGGACCCGCGAATTCGTTTGATCGAGGAAAAGCGCAATCTCGGCCCGGCGCTAAGCTCTCAACGCGTCGCCTGCGCTGCCACCGCCCCGGTCATCGCGCGCATGGATGCGGATGACATTTCCTACCCGCGGCGCCTCGAAGAGCAGCTCGAGGTCCTGGACCGCTTCAGCGAGACGGGTGTCGTCGGGGGGTTGTACGACATCATCGACGCCGCTGGTCGCAGGATTCGTGGGCCAGAAGCGTGGCGACTCGTGCACCCTGCATCAGTTCCGCCGTTCGGCAACGGACCGCTGATGTATCGGCGGGAAGTCTTCGATGAGGTCGGCGGATACCGCCGCCAATGTGAGTTCTGGGAAGATCATGACCTCATCATACGAATGGGCTCGATTTCAAAGATCATGATCCTGCCTCACGCGGTGTACCAGGTTCGCCAGTCGCCGGTCAGCACCCGCTTCGCGTCCGAGCAACGCCGCGTCGAGCGTGCTCTGGATCTGATGTACAGGTGTCGCCAACGACTGGAGCAGCACCGACCTTACGACGACCTTCTCGATGCACCCGTCGACGACGAAGCCAAGATCGATCCGCGCGTGTTCATTTCCGCCGGATCAATGGCTTTGTGGTCCGGAGGCAAGCCCAGACTGTTCCGACGCTTGCTTCAAAGAGCAGATCTCCGCCTCGATTTCCGAAGTGTGAGTGCGCTCGTCTGGGCCGGCTGGGCGTCGGTCGATCCGAGAACACTGCGAATCTTCATTCGTTCGCTGCTACTCGCTCGGCGAATGCGCGCCTCCTTCGCGGTGCGAACTGCCGGTCCGGTGACATGGGCAGCGCCCACCGTCACCTCCCGCGATGTGAAGAACATCCGGAACCCGGAACCCTCGGACGCTCGCCGGCCGATGCAGACTAGAAGTCCTATGCAGGCCCGCTCGGCGCAAAGCGCTCAGATCGCCGCAGAATAGTCTCCGAACTGATCAGTTCACGACGAGGTGGCGTGTCGGCCTTAGATCATTCGGGTCGCGCCGTTCCGCCGGGCGCCGATCGATCAGCAATGCCAGGCACATGGCGAAAGTCGCGCTGATAGCCGCTGTTCGCAGCGGGAAATCCACCAGGCTGTGAAGCAGGACGACCGCGGACCCGATTGAAGCGGCTCGAACGAATGGTCCGCCGCCGCCCGTTCGCCATCCACCCCTCGCGGCAGCCAGCCACCAGGCAATGAATGCCGCAATGAGGACGGCGCCCAGAACGCCGAGTTCGAGCACCAGCTCGGCGTAGTCGTTATGGGCGTGAATCACATATTCGGGCGTAACCCTGTCAGGGCTCTCGTACAGCCGATAGACTTGGCGGAAGGATCCAAGCCCCGACCCCAGCGGCATTGTTTCGCTAATCGCCTTTGCGGTCGTCTTCAGAATCTCCTCGCGCGATTGGACCGAGCTGCTCGCATCCTGCCCGACCCGCGAGCTGCCGATCGAAGTCGATGCCAGCACGACCACGGCCGCCAACATTCCAAGCCCGGCAACGACCGCCAAGGGCACCCGCAGGTTGCGGGATGCAGGCGCAAAGATCAGCACGCTCCCGGCAATCGCTGGGAGTGCAAGCGCGTAACCGGCCAGCGAATGATTTAGGCTAATGCCGACGAGAATCAGCACTGTGGCTCCGCCGAGAATGGCGATTAGCGACGAATATCGTTGGATGTTGCGGCTCCTGCCCGCAGCAGCGAGCGCCGCAACGAATGGCAAGGCTACGACCAGCAGATCCGCCATATGGTTGGCATTGGCAAAGAAGCCGACAGCCACGCCACGATTGGTCCTTTCATAGAGATACCAGGGCGAATTCGGCCCCGAAGCCGCAACCTGCAAGGAGCCAAGCATGACCGAGGCCATCACGCCGGCCAGCAGCGCCGCTGCAAGCCAGCTCGCCCTGAAGGCTCCAAGCCGGAGGATCGCGCAGATCATGGCAAGTGGCGGGATGACCGCGAGTAAGGTGTCAAACGTAGCGTAAGGTGTGAGAGAAGTCGAAAGCCAGGGTACCGGCTGGTCGAGTATCGGGTAGCCGTCCGCAATCCGCGCTCGCACGCCTGTCGACCACAGCGATGGGGGCAGGGGCACCAGCTGAAGCAGGACAACAGCGAGACCCGCCAGCAATATCAGCAGCAGGGCTCTGGCGCCCTTCGGTAGCGGCTCGTCCGCTGTTGAAGCCGCGGCCCAGGCGATGATCCCAAGGCCGGCCAGCTGAAGCAGCATGTTCTGCAAAACGCCTTGGGCACTTCCGCCAAGCACGAGGCAGGCGAGTAAGTATAGCGGCGCAACGGCACTTTTGGCTGCGCTAGGCACCGCGTCCTCCCCTCACAAGCGAAAGTCCAGCGATGGAGACATCGACCTGTTGGGCCATGTCTGCGGAAACCCCGGAAAGCCTGAGCCACTGAGCCTGGCATCCAGCGGGAACATTGAACTGCCAGCCACGGGTGGCAGCCGTGTCCAGGGTGATCGAGGACAGCGGCTGCGGGGCTTTGTCGCACCAGATTGACCAGGTCAGCGAATGGGCGCGGGCCGGATCACCAAGCAACCGCATCGACACATTGTACGCCCCAAGTGGAAGCAGCAGCAATTGGCTGGCCAGGGTCCCGTCCTCATCCCCATAGAACAGAACGTGAAGCCGGGCGCCTTTCTGTCGCTCGGCCAGTCCGACGGTCGAGCTGGTGAGCTGCCAGTTGAACGGCGGCGGAGTGGTTGGGTCGGCAAACTCCAGGTCGTGGACGAGTTCACCGGGCCGAAGCCTGCTTCCAACAAACCCCGCCGCGGCCGCCCGCGCCTTCGGATAATCGCCAGCCTGAACCAGCGTGTTGATGACCATCAGCCGCCACTGCTGGTTCTCAGTGTGTGTTGGGCTCGCCAGCGCCAATGCGGCCGGCACTGTTCGCACGTCGGATGCGAGAGCCACTAGCACACGGTTTTCGAGACCAGAATTGGACTCAAACAGCTTGCGAAGGGCGGGCCAATTCGCTTGGTTGGCCGCATATTGCGCGACATATGGTGCGGCAGCGCTGCCGCCGTCGGGCGACAGCCGGGCTAGGGCCGCAACCTCCCGGAGGCCGTGCGTGACGTCGCCAGATCGGAAATAGCGATCCGCGAGGAAGTAAGCGGCAGGAAGCGAGCGCGGATCGCGCCACTGCGCCGCCTCGAACGCTCGTTGGGCGGTCGCTGGATCTCCCGCGAGCCCTGCCTGAACGCCGCGCACCAGGAACGGCTCGGGCGCCAGCGGCTCTCTGATCGCCGCATCGTTTATCTTTGCGAAGTCCGACGGAGAGACTGGACGGCGGGCGCGGGAAGCCTTCGCAATGTCTGTCATTGCTACACCGATCTCTACGGCCGGATGGTCGTTCCAGGCCCTTGCGGCGTCGGCGGGTCGCATCTCCACCAATGTGTGGACCGCAGCATTGCGAACCACCTGAATCCCGATCAGGAGCGCGGCGACGGCGGCAACGGCGGCCCTGACCGCCATCAGTGGACCACCGGAGCACTGATCGTCAGGCGTCTGACTCCACCGGATGGTCTTCCTCCGCAGGCTCGTCCGCTTGCGGGATCATGAGAATCTCGGTCTTTTTCACGCGCGGCTTGCTGCCGTAGCCATAGCCGTATCCATAGCCATAACCGTATCCCGTTCGGCCATACCCGCCCGTGCCCTCTTCGGACTTCGTCAGGACAGCGCCAAGGATACGGGTTCCCGTTGCCTCAAGGCGGTTTAAAGCCTCGACTGCGGCACGGGTACGAGTCTTGCCGCTTTCGATGACGAACAATGCGGAGCCGGCTGCCGCGGCAAGCAACGGTGCGTCAGCGAGGCCCAGGGTCGGCGGGCCGTCGATAACGACGAGGTCGAACGCCTCCTTTGCCTCATTGATGATCTTGCGGATGCGACCGGTGGACAGGAGATCCGCAGGATTGGGCGGAAGCGGTCCGCTAGCCATCAGCCACAGATTCTCGTGCTGCGTCTCGACAATATGCGCTGCCAGATCATCGTCGGTGGTCAGGAGCTTGCTGAGCCCGAGGCGCTCATTGGCGGCCTTGAAGGCTGGCTTGCGCAGGTCGCTGTCGATCAGGAGCACGCGGCGCCCGCGACGCGCGAAGTTCTGGGCAATTGCGAGAGCCGACGAGGACTTGCCCTCGCCAGAGCGCGTGCTGGTTACCAACAATACCTTCGGCGTGCCTTCCTCGGTGCTGAACCGAAGCGCCGCCACGATCGCGGAATAGGCCTCGGAGATGATCGACGTGGGGTTCTTGAGATCGTCCACGAAGGAATCCTTCGCGGGCGTCTTCGGCACTGTGCCCAAGCAGGCGAGCGAGAGTTTGCGGCGAACATCCTCGCGGCTCTTGATCGTGTCATTGACGAACTCGAGGCCAACGGCGCCCGCAACGCCCGCAACAAGGCCGAGACCCACGCCGACGATAAGGTTCAGGAGCAGGTTCGGCTTGAAAGGCAGTGTTGGCGCCTGTGCGCGGTCAACAATCGATACTGGAGCCATGCCGATGCCGCCGGCGACGCCGATCTGCTTGTACCGCTGCAGGAGCGCATCGTAGAGGCTGCGGTTGGTATCAACCTCGCGCTGGAGGATCGTGTACTGGATGCTCCGGCCGCGAAGGTTGAGTACGTCACCCTTCAGCTGAGCCACCCGGGCCTGGAGTGCCTGTTCGGCGGAAAGCGCCCCACGATAGTCGGCAAGCAAGCCGTTGATACGGCCTGACGATGCCTGCGAAACCTGTGTGTTGATCTGGCGCTTCAGTTCATCGATCTGTGCCTGAAGACTGACCATCTCGGGGTGCTCAGGCTTCATGAACTCCCGCTTCTGCTGATACTGGGCCTCGAGCTGCGCCAGCTGCTGCCGAAGCGGCTGCACCGCCGAATTCACGTCGCTCGTCGGTCCGGTTGCTAGAGCCTGGCGATACGCCCCCTCCGCTGCCACGCGACGCGCAGTGGCTGCGGCAAGCGCCGAGTTCAGCTGGACCAGCGATTCACCTTGGAGCGAGTTCGTGTCGCTGCCGTTCGAGTTGCCGTCGGATGAAGTCCCACCCGGAGTGGTAATGATGCCCTGCTGCTGGGCATAGGCCACGACCGCCCGCTCGGACTTCTCCAGATCGCCGCGCGTCTTGTTGATCTGTCTTTCGAGGAAGTTCCGGGCATATGCCGAGGCCTCGTAGCGCCGCTGCAGCGAAGTGTTGATGAAGCTGTCGGCAACACCGTTGGCAATCAGAGCTGCCAGCTGGGGCGAGGTCGAGTCAAAATCGAACTTGATGAGCTGGCCCTGCTCGGGCGGAATGACCTTCAGGCCGCGCTGCACAATATTGGTTGCCACTCTGAGGCGCTGCGAGGCGTCACCCTCCTGCGGAACGATGTCCGGATTGTTGGCGAGGTTCAGTTCCTGCGCGGTGCGCTCGGCGACGGCGCGACTGCCCAGGAGACCGACCTGGGTTGCCACAAAATCGAAGGAGTCCGTCGCCTGCTGGTCCTGTTGACGCGATTGCTCATCGCTGATGGCAACGGACGGCGGGTTGGCTTCCAAGGTAACCGATGCGCGATAGACGGGAGACGTCAGAAGCGAGGCCAGGACGGCGCCAAGCAAGCCGACGCCGATCGCTCCGAGCACGAGCCAGCGCCAGTGCAGCAGGATTCGCACCAGCATCTGGAAGTCCAGAATGTTGGCCGCCGAATAGGACCGTTGGCCACGGCCAAGCGACGAATCCGGGCCCGGATAGGGCGCGATCGGCCACTGGCCCTCGCTCCTCACGGTGAGATTGGTGTTCACTGCCCCGGCTCCGTTTCGCTTGCCTGCCGCCCTTACAACGGCCCGAAGATCGCCAGAAGCGGAATGCTCTGCAGAATGGTCTTCTGCGCCGCCTTCACCTTAGACCCGTCGACCACGATGATATCGCCCGGGAAAATCTCCGGATCCGGCGCTTCACCCCGGCGTATAGAGGTCAGGTCGAAAGCCGCCGCTTGCCGCTTGCCGCCAATAGTGCGGAATACAGCCACTCGCCGGGCATTAGCGTCCTCGGTCGTCCCCTTGGCCATAGCGATCGCGCGGATAAGCGACGTCGGACCGGCGACCGGGAACGACCCGCCATCCTTCACTGCGCCATCGACGGTGACCACGTGAGCGGTTGAAGATTTGATGGCGACGCTGACGTCAGGATGCTCGAGATATTTATCGCCAAGCTTCTGCGTAAGTTGGTCGTCCAACTGCGCCGTCGTCAGATTCGCCGCCTGTATCTGACCAACCAAAGGAAGGGAGATGTTGCCCGCCAGGTCGACGTCGTAGTCCCCGGTCAGGTCCTCCATCTTGAAGACTTTGATCGTCAGCTTGTCCATCGGAGCGATCTTGTAGTCGTTCGCCAGCGTCTGGAAGGTTACCTCGTCAGGGGCAGCGAGCGGCTGGTCGTACGGGATCGACCCGCCGCGCGTGTCAGCGCACGCAGCGAGAACTAGCAATCCCGCGAGCGAGAACAGGCCCCGAATCCCACGGGCCGCATAACTTGGCACCTGCAACGCTCCTCACCCAAACCGATAATTCTAGGCCCATAAGGCCTATTCTGCAGATGAGGTCAAATCAATCGGCAGCGGTTTTCCCGCCACGAGTGTCCACCAGCCAGCGCTCCGTCCCTTCAATTGCCAGGGCCGTCAGCACGCCGGACCGATAGGCGCCAGTGTCGATGCCGATCCGGTTCGACCGCTCCTCCACTTCATCGGTGATGGTGTGGCCGTGGACGACGACAAAGCCGTGGTCGGTTTCGTCGTACAGGAAAGGGTCGCGGATCCATCGAAGGTCCGACTGGCTCTGCTGGTCGACCTCGATGCCTGGGCGAATGCCGGCATGCACGAACAGATAATCGCCGAAGCGGCAGCTGTCGCCGAATGACTCCAGAAACTCCACATGCTCTCGCGGCACGGCGGCGCGGACGATTTCCACTACCTCCTCCGCTGATCGTCGTCGAATTTGTGCCAGTTTCACGCCATAGCTCTGCAGGCATTCGAGGCCACCGAATTGGAGCCAGCTTTGGACGACCGTGGAATCGCCGGCGATCACCCTCAGCAGGACTTCCTCGTGATTGCCGAGCAGGAACACCGGCTGCACCGCGTCGCGGCGGTAGCAGCGAAGGCGTTCAATCACCTGGGCGGAGCTCGGACCGCGGTCGATCAGGTCACCGACGAACACCAGCAAAGTCTTGCGCGCCGGCCGGCGCTGAAGGTCCGCATGAATCTTGGCAAGCAAATGCTCAAGAAGGTCGACGCGGCCGTGAATATCTCCGACCGCATAACCCCGGTATCCGCGAGCGCCTGCGGGACCCTGTTCGCGTCGAGGAGAGAAGTTGAACATCAAGACCCCGTTGTGGCCACGTCCACGCTAGCAAGGACGCTGAGATAAGTCCGTACCACAAAGGTCTCGCTAAACCGCTCCTCAACCAGGCGCCGAGCCGCTTCTCCCATGGCAAGCTGCTGTTCTGGACGCAATTCCAGCAGGCGGCGCATTGCCGCTGCCAGAGAGGTGGCATCGCGAACGTTGCATAGATAGCCGTTGACCCCGTCTTCGACCACATCGCGGCAGCCGGGCACGTCAGTAGCGATCAGCGGTCGGCCCATAGCCCCGGCCTCCAGGAGCGATCGTGGCAGGCCCTCGCGATAGGATGGTAGAACGACAGCGGTTGCAGCAGCGATGAAGGGGCGAACGTCGTCGGTCGTCTCGAGATGCTCGATGCTGCCCTCCGCAATCCAGGATTCGAGTTCCGCTTTGCGGATGCCGGTCCGGTTGCCTTCGTCGAGCCCTCCGAGAAGCTGGAATCGGGCTTGGGGGTGCTCTCCACGCAACGCACGTGCGGCCTGGACGAACTCGAGCACCCCCTTGTCCCGCAGCAGCCGACCGACGAAGAGGAAAGCTGGCGGACCCGGGGGTAGCGGAGCCGGCAGGAAATGCTGGAGATCGACCCCCGACCCCGGCAAAACCTGCGCTCGATCTGCCCTCACGATGCCGCGATCGACAAACAGCGTCCGGTCTTCGCTGTTCTGGAAGAACACCGCGGGAGCACGCGCGAATCCGATCCGGTAGAGCTGGGTAACAAGGGTCTGCAAGGCTCCCCCCTGAATGAAGGCCGTGCCGAGGCCGCTGACGTTGGGAAATGCCGGTATGCCCAGGGAAGCAGCGGCAAAAGAGCCGTAGATATTCGGCTTGATCGTATAGCTGAGATACGCGGCGGGCCGAAGCTCCCTCAAGAGCGAGCGATATTTCAGCATGAGCCGGAGGTCCGAGAGCGGGTTCAAGCCCTTCCGGTCGATCTCGATCGGGATGCGCTCGACACCCAGGTCGCGCATCCGGGCGTCGGCCGCGGGGTCCGGCGGAGCGATGACCGCCGCGTCATAGCCTGCCGCCTGAAGCGCCCGCACGAGGCCCTGGCGGAAATTGGCGATATTCCAGTCGCTGTTCGCGGAAAGGACGATGGTCCGGGCCGTGGCCGGCTCCGTCAGGCGCTGAGCAGATGGAAGCGCGGTATCTCGACGTCGAACGCGCTGCCGTCCTCATCGACCATGCGATAGGCGCCGCTCATTGAGCCGCTCGGCGTGTCCAACGGGCAGCCGGAAACGTAATCGAAGCTGGCGCCTGGAGCGATTAACGGCATTTCGCCAACGACCCCCTCGCCCACCACCTCGTGCACAGTTCCGCGCTCGTCGACGATGGTCCAGCTGCGCGACAGGAGCTGGACGGCGACCTCGCCGCCATTCTCGATCCGCACGTGATAGGACCAGAACCAGCGGTTGCTCGACGGGTCGGACTGCTCCGACAAATAGCTGACCGCCACGCGCACCGCGATTCCGCGAGTCACGGCGACATTCGGGAAGAGCATGGCCAGGGCGTCGATGGTCACGGCGAGCAGCCTAGGCGAGACCACCCGCGCGGCGCAACCGTTCGACAAGGCGTTCGCGCGCTTCGGCAATCGGCCGGGCTCGATCCGTCAGCAAATCGCGGAGAAGAAAGTGGCCGGTAAGGTTGAGTCCGGCGACGATCTCGGGCCAGGACGCCGGGCCGCCCTCGCGAACGAAACGGGGCAAAGGCAGCAGCTTTCCTACATAGGGCTCCGCCTCGGCGGCGCTGACAGCCCGGCCCGACTTGGGGCTGACAGCCACGAGATTGTCGTTGCCGCCAGTCACCGCGCAACGATCGAGGTCGAGTCCGAACCCAAGCTCGGCGAGCAGCAGAAGCTCATAGCGGACCAGCGCCGCACCCCACCCGGCCGCCGACGGCGCGGCCTCGATCGCATCGAGCAAACCTTCGAGCGCCTGGTACAGCCGCGGATATGGCTGGCCCTCCGGGAGCGCAGTGGCGGTCAGCACAGTCGCCCAATCGATAGCTGCAGCCGGCAGCGGCTCCGACAGCAAGGGTCCCCGGCTATGGAGCAGCTCGATTGCAGCCTGGGGCAGCTGGGTCTCCGTGCGCGCCGAAAGCTGCGCCTGGACGACATTGCCCGCCATGAGCACGGGCCGCATCCGACGGCCTCGGGCCCCGCGGACATAAGCTGCGAGCAGCCCCTGCTCCGGCGTCATCATCCGGACGATCGCGCCATGCTCGCCATGGTTGCGCAGCGCGCAGACAATGGCTTGCGTTTCGCTTCTCATCCGCGCGGGTGGAAGTAGTCGTAGAGCTGGCGCGCCATAGCCTTGCTGATGCCCGGCGCCTTCTCGAGGTCGTCGAGGGCCGCGCCCTTCACCGCTCGGGCGGTTCCGAAGTGCATTAGCAACGCCCGCTTGCGGTTGGGCCCGATGCCGGGGACCTCATCGAGCGTCGAAGTGGTCAGGCTCTTCGCGCGCTTCGCCCTGTGCGTCCCGATGGCGAAACGGTGCGCCTCGTCGCGCAAGCGCTGCAGGTAGAAGAGGATTGCGGAATTTGGCGGGAAGGTAATCTCGCGCCCCCCGGGCAGGTGGAAGACCTCTCTGCCCTCACGGCCATGGTGCGGTCCCTTGGCGACGCCGACCACGGGCACGTCATGGACGCCCATGTCCTCCATGACGTCACAAACCGCCGAGAGCTGGCCCTTGCCGCCGTCGATCAGGATCAAGTCGGGCCATTCACCACTCTGCCGGTCGGGGTCTTCCTTTTCCAGACGGGAGAAGCGCCGTTCGAGCACCTCGCGCATCATTGCGAAGTCGTCGCCCGGCTGTGTCTCTGGCCGCTTGATGTTGAACTTGCGGTAGTTGTTCTTCCGGAAGCCCTCCGGTCCAGCGACGATCATTGCGCCGGTCGCGTTGGTGCCCATGATATGGCTGTTGTCATAGACTTCGATGCGCTTGGGCACGTCGACAAGCTCGAACGCGTCGGCCAACTCGCGCAGGATTTTGCCCTGCGTGGTCGTTTCCGCGAGCCGGCGGTCGAGCGCCTCCTCGGCGTTACGCTTCGCCTGGTCGAGCAGCCTTCGGCGGGCGCCGCGCTGCGGGATTTCGATGACGACCTTGCGTTCGGCACGTTCGGAAAGCGCCTCCTCGAGGAGCTCGCGGTCCGCGATCTCGCGATCGACGAGGATCCGCTTCGGCGGCGGTAGATCTTCATAGAACTGGACAAGAAAGCTCGACAAAACCTCGGCTTCCGGGACGTCATTGGTATGCGCCGGGAAGAAGGCGCGGTGTCCCCAATTCTGACCGCCGCGGATGAAGAAGGCCTGGATCGACACGGTCCCGGCCTTGCAGGCGAGCGCGAAGACGTCAGCGTCGCCGAGGCCCTCGGCGTGAACCGTCTGGCTCCCCTGGATGTAGGTGAGCGCACGCAGCCGGTCCCGATAGACGGCGGCCAGTTCATAATCCTGCTTCTCGGCCGCCTGCGCCATCAGCCGCGACAAGCGTGACTGGACGCCGGTCGACTTCCCTGAGAGGAACTCCTTAGCCTCGCCCACCAGCTCGCCATATTCCTCGTCAGTGATGCGTCCGACGCACGGCGCCGAGCAGCGCTTGATCTGGTAGAGCAGGCATGGCCGTGAGCGGTTCGCAAAAAAGCTGTCGGAACAGCTTCTTAGAAGGAACAGCTTCTGAAGTGCGTTAAGCGTCCGGGTGACAGATCCGGCGCTCGCGAACGGTCCGTAATATTGGCCTTTGATGCGCCGCGCGCCGCGATGCTTCTGGATGCGCGGGAACTCATGGTCCTCGCGCAGAAGGATGAACGGGAAGCTTTTGTCGTCGCGGAGGAGCACGTTGTACGGAGGCCGAAAGCGCTTGATCAGCTGCGCCTCGAGCAGCAGCGCCTCAGCCTCGGTACGGGTGGTGACGATGGTCATGCCACGCGTCTGGGCCACCATGCGCTGCAACCGCTTCGGCAGCTTGGCGACCTGCGTGTAGCTGGTGACGCGGTTCTTCAGCACCCGCGCCTTCCCGACGTAGAGCACGTCGCCGCGCGCATCCTGCATCCGATAGACGCCGGGGCGCGAGGGAAGAGTCTTCAGTACCTCGCGGATCGCCGCAACGCCGGCCTCCAGGTCGGGCTGCCCCTCCCCGCGTACGGCATAGGTCGCCTGCTCCTCGTTAAAGCGCTCGGCGGCTCTGGGATGATCGGGACGGTCAGCCTTGCTCACGGCAACGGAGATAAGATGAAGGCCCTGTTCCGTCACCCCGTCCCCACGCGGGCAATTGAAATGCCCCTTGTGGCCATTCTCTCAAATACTTGGCTGAATCAAAAAGCACATTTTAGTTGAATATAATCAGTTGGTCCGAACAGAGACCAAATTAAAGTTAGGTAAACAACGCGAACAGGTCTAATGCAGTCACGGGATCGGCGCTTCCTCTGCTGGCGCTTCCGTCAATTCGGCGACGTCGAAACCGGAGTTGTGAAGCACTTAAGCTATCGCAACCGGGGAGTAATTTCATGCGCAAACTGATTCTTGCCGCGCTTGGCGCGGCCACGATGCTTACTGCCATTCCGGCAACAGCTCAGGAAGTCCCGTTGGTAGGCGGCGATTATTGGGACGTCGCGGCGATCAAGATCGATGACGGCCACTTTGCCGATTATGCCGACTTCCTGGTTAGCGATTCCCGGAAGCAAAATGAATATGCCAAGTCAAAAGGCTGGATCAAAGCCTACTACATCTTGAGCAATAATAATCCTCGCAAGGACGAGCCCGATCTTTATCTTGTGACTGTCAGCGATCGGATGCCGACACCAGCGGAGGCGATCGCCCGCAACAAGGAGATGAATGCCTATCTCCAGAGCGATGATCGCAAGCAGCTAGCGGGCAGCGGCCATCGCGCGACGTTCCGCCACCTCGAAGGCGATATGCTGTTACAGCAGTTGGTGATGGCGCACTAAGCAGCTGGAGGAGCGCCGCGCATCGTGGCGGCGCTCCCCCAAATTCCGCGGCGAGTGGCATTCGGCTATTAAGCCGCCGCCCTCGCCCGCTCTTCCTTGCTCAGCATCCAGTCGACGCAGGCGCGGGCGTGAATCTCGGTCGTATCGTAGACGGGAAGCACGTTGGCGCGAACGTCGACGGCAAGCACCAGCTCGGTACAGCCGAGCACCACCGCGTCGACCCGCTGCTTCGCGAGCTCCGTGATCAGGGTCTTGAGCTTGCGCTGGCTGTTGCGGACGACCCTCCCAGCCGCCAGCTCCTCGAAGATGATACGGTCGACCTCGTCGATCCATTCCTTGTCGATAGGGACGAGGTTGATCCCGCGATCCTCCAAACGGCTGCGGAAGAAGGGCTCGGTCATCGTGAAGCGCGTTCCGAGCAGCGCAACCCGCTTGCAGCGGTCGGCAACCAGCTTGTCGGCGGTCGCATCAGCGATGTGGAAAAACGGGATCTTGAGGGTCGCTTCGAGGGGTCCGCAGCTCTTGTGAACCGTGTTGCAGGCGATCACGATCGCCTCGGCGCCTCCTGCTTCCAGGTTACGGGCGGCCGTGGCCAGGCTCTCACCGATGCCGTCCCAGTCACCGGACGCCTCCTGGGCGGCAATCTCGTCGAAGTCGAAGCTCTCGATCGCAATCCGTCCCGAGTGGAGCCCGCCGAGCCGCCGGGCGATCTCCCGGTTGATGTGGTCGTAATAGAGCGCGGTGGACGACCAGGTCATCCCACCGATGATGCCGAGCTTGCGCAATTCGTATCCCCTTGTCGCGGCTCGTTTCCGCCAAGTTGAAGGACGCGACAAGCGGTAATCCCTTGGTTTACCGCGATGTGAATCGCTTTTGCGACGAGCGGTTCAGCCGAGCGCTTTGACGATCTCTTCCGTCATCTTCTTCGCGTCGCCGAGAAGCATCATCGTGTTGTCGCGATAGAATAGCTCGTTATCGATGCCGGCATAGCCCACGCCGCCCATCGACCGCTTCACGAACAGGCAGGTGCGCGCTTTTTCGACGTCGAGGACCGGCATTCCGTAGATCGGCGAGCCCTTGTCGGTTTTGGCGGCGGGGTTGGTGACGTCATTGGCGCCAATCACATAGGCGACGTCGGTCTGGGCGAACTCGCTGTTGATGTCCTCCAGCTCGAACACCTCGTCATAGGGGACGTTGGCCTCGGCGAGCAGCACGTTCATGTGTCCCGGCATTCGGCCGGCGACCGGGTGAATCGCATATTTGACGCGCACGCCTTCTTTCTTGAGGAGGTCGGCCATCTCGCGGACCGCGTGCTGGGCCTGGGCGACGGCCATTCCGTAGCCGGGGACGATGATGACCTGCTCGGCCTGCTTCATGAGGAAGGCCGCGTCCTCAGCCGAGCCGCGCTTGTAGGGGCGGTCGATGGCTGCAGCATCGCCGGTGCTCGCGACTGCACCGAAGCCGCCGGCGATGACCGAGATGAAGCTGCGGTTCATCGCCCGGCACATGATGTAGCTGAGGATGGCGCCCGAACTTCCGACCAAAGCGCCGGTGATGATCATCGCGCTATTGTGAAGCGTGAAGCCCATCGCCGCCGCGGCCCAGCCGGAATAGCTGTTCAGCATCGAGATCACGACCGGCATGTCCGCGCCGCCGATCGGGATGATCAGCAGGAAGCCGATCGCGAAGCTGAGCCCCGCGATGGTGAAAAATACCCATGGCGACTGGTCCTGCGTGAAGTAGGCGACGAGGCCGAGGATCGCGATCAGGGTGCCGAGGTTGATCACGTGCCGCAGCGGCAGGAGGATCGGCTTCCCGCTCATGTTGCCGTTCAATTTCAGGAACGCGATGACCGAGCCGGAGAAGGTGATCGCGCCGATGGCGACCCCCAGGCCCATCTCGACGCGGCTCTGCGGGAAGATATTGACGAACGAGGGACTGGCGATGGGCGTGACCCGGACCGCGATCCCGAATGCCTCGGGATTGAGGTAAGCCGCCGCGCCGACCAGCACCGCGGCCATGCCGACGAGGCTGTGAAACGCAGCGACCAATTGGGGCATCGCCGTCATCTGGATCTTGCGGGCGGTGACCAGGCCGATCCCACCGCCGATCAGGATTGCACCCACAATCTCGAAGATTCCCTGAGTGTCGACTAGGAAGATCGAGGCTTCGCCTGGACCTGGCGCAGCCGGCAAACCGACGCCCGGGAAGTGTGTAACGAGCGTGGTGACGACCGCGATCGCCATGCCGACCATGCCGGTGAAATTGCCTCGGCGGCTGGTCTCGGGGCTCGACAGGCCCCGTAGCGCGAGGATGAAGCAGACGCCGGCGATAAGGTAAGCGAGGAGGACCCAGGCGGGTTGCGCATGCGCTGTTTCAGCCATCCTTGCGCTCCCGCTTCTTGTACATCGAGAGCATTCGCTGGGTGACCGCGAAGCCGCCGAAAATGTTCACGCTTGCAAACGCGACGGCGACCAACCCAAGCCACTTCGAGCTGGCGCTTCCGGCTGCCGCAGCGGCGATCAGTGCGCCGACCACAATCACCGAGGAGATGGCGTTGGTGACGCTCATCAGCGGCGTGTGGAGTGCCGGGGTCACCGACCAGACCACGTAGTAGCCGACGAAGCAGGCGAGAACGAAGATCGACAGGATCGAGATGAAGTCCATGACCGCTCCTGGAAGGGCGCGGCTTTTGTGACGGCTCGTTTGACACCTGTCGAGGGGGTGCGATCGGGTTGTTAATTCCTACTCGGTTAGCGGTTTCCTAACCTTTTCGCGCGCACACGTGTGACGATCTTCGCGAAGGAAGTTGTGCCCAGTGTCGAAGCGCGGTGAACAGGACCTCGACCGCAAGCCATGGCGGTTGCTGCTGTGGACCGTGCTTGCCGGCCTGGTCTTTGGCCTGATCGGGCTCGGGCAACTGCCCGAGGACTATTTGCGCATCGCGCGCAATTCCTTCCATGAGCACAGCGCGAGCGGCGACGTCGTCGTCATCACGGTCGATGAAGCAGCGCTCCGGCAAGCAGGGAACTGGCCCTGGCCGCGCCGCTATGACGGGCAGATGGTCGACCGGCTGATGGCCGCCGGCGCCAACCGCGTTTTTTTCGATATCAACTTCTCCTTTCCCACGAATCCAGTGGACGATGGCGCTTTCGGAGACGCGATCAAGCGCTCTGGACGGGTCTCACTGTTCGTTCGCTCAAAATCAGGCGCCGACGGATCAACCCGCCCGGTGCTCGACCGGCCGTTGCCGGTTCTTAGGCAGCACGCCAAGCTCGCTCTCGGTACCGTCCGCTACAACTATCAGAACGCGGCCTGGGATCTCCCCTATTCCGTGATGATGGACGGCAAGAAGGTGCCCTCGTTCGCGGCGGCGCTTGCCGATGTCGACGCTCCGGCAGGGACGACGTTCCCGGTCGATTACTCGATCAAGGTTTCAACCGTTCCGACCTATTCCGCGGGCGATCTAATGGCCGGGCGCATCCCCCGCTCCAGGTTGGCGGGCAAGGACGTGATCATTGGGCTCGGCAGCGATGTACTGAACGACGTTTTCTTCATCCCCGGTTACGGCCGCGGATATGGCGTTTACATTCAGACGCTCGGCGCGGAGACGCTCAAGAACGGCAAGCCGGTGGATTTTGGCTGGACGCCGGCCTTCTTCCTCGCAATCGCAGCCGCGGCATTGGCCATCAGCCGAAAGCGTAGCGGCGAGCGAGGCCTGATCCTTGCGGGCGGCCTCATGGCGACACTCGTCGCTCCGGGCTTCCTCGAGGCGCGCCTGATGTTTGCGGATGTAACGCCCGGGCTGTTCGTGCTGCTCACGATCGCCGTCGGGCTCGGCTGGCAGCGGTACCGGACGCGCGGCCTGGTCAACCCCATCTCGAACCTGCCAAACCTCAACGCGCTCCGCGCGCACCGCAGCAACCGCCAGGAGGCGCTGGTCGCCGCGCGGCTGATGAACTTCGAGGAGATCGTTTCGACTCTTCCGCGCGAAAGCGAGCGCGAGCTGATCGAACAGATAGTCGCCCGTCTGAAGGTCGGCTCGCCCAACCGCGTGCTCTACCAGGGCGATGCCGGGATCTTCGCCTGGTTCGAAGATTCGCGCCAACCGTTCGGCAACCACCTCGAGGCGCTGTACGCGCTGTTCCGTAATCCGGCGCGGGTTGCCGGCCTGTCCGTCGACCTGAACATCTCGTTCGGCGTCGAGGTCGGCAGCGGGCGGTCGATCCAGAACCGGCTGGCGAGCGCCTTGGTCGCAGCCGACGAGGCCGCCCATGACGGGCTCAAGTGGAAGTATCATGACCCCGAGACGCTCGAAAACGCGTCGTGGAAGCTGTCTATGCTGAGCCAGCTGGACGATGCCATCGACCGCGGCGAAGTGTGGGTCGCCTATCAGCCGAAGCTCGACCTCGCGACCAAGCAGATCGTCGGCGCCGAGGCGCTCGCCCGGTGGACCCACCCCGAGAAAGGGCCGATTGCAGCCAGCGAGTTCGTCGCGGCCGCCGAGCAGCATAACCGCATCGGCAAGCTCACTGACTTCGTTCTCGAGAAGGCTGTCGCGGCTGCCGCTCAGATCAACAAGCGTGGAACCGAGTTCGACATGGCCGTGAACCTGTCGGCGCGGCTGCTGAGCGACAAGGGTTTCACGCTTCGGCTGTCGGCGCTTCTCGCGCGCCACAGCTTGCCGCCGCGGCACCTGACGCTCGAGCTGACCGAAACCGCGGCCCTCACGGGAAGCGGCGAAGGCCTCGAAATGATCGCCAGGCTCCGCGACTTGGGCATCAACATTGCGATCGACGACTATGGCACTGGCCTGTCGACCCTCGACTATCTCAAGAGGATCCCCGCCAACGAGATCAAGATCGACCAGAGCTTCGTGAAGAGCATGGCCGACAACCGGAGCGACCGCCTGATGGTCCAGTCCACCATCGGCCTCGCCCACTCCCTGGGCCGGCGAGTGGTCGCAGAGGGTGTCGAGCACCGCGACATCCTCGACCTCCTTATCGAGATGGGCTGCGACATCGCCCAAGGGTTCGCTGTCGGACGGCCGATGAGCATCGACAGCCTGACGAAGCGGCTCTCAACCGACCGCAAACGCACCGCCGCCTAAGCGGCAAGTTTCATCAAAGTAACGAGCGCCGCCGAACTAATTCGGCTGCCCATTCTTTGGTTAAAGGTTTGCTAACCATATCGATTAAGGTTAATAGTTGCCTCGACTGCCGAATCGCAGTGCACAAAGGGGTGACTGAAAATGAAGAAGGTTCAGACGGGCCGCGGGTTCTGGGACTGGCTGTGCGGCGGTGGCTACGGCTCCACGGGCGGCAACGGCTGACACCCGCTCAGTTCGAAGTAATTCGGACTGAAGTTTCAACGATTTACCAGGCGCTCGCCTAACGGCGGGCGCTTGTCGTTTATATGCCGTCGGCGACCGTTGGATGAGCCGCTGGCTAGGCCGCTGTGAGCGCTCTAGGCGACCCGAATGCTTCGACAATCGAGTGCCTTACTGCCGATTCGCGCGAGCCGCCGCGGACTGCATGAAATCACCCCCGAAGTGCGCGATTTCGTCCGAGATTCGGGCATCAGCGAGGGGCTTTTGACCGTTTTTTGCCTGCACACGTCGGCGTCCCTGCTTATCCAGGAGAATGCGGCGCCGGCCGCTGCCCGCGATCTTGAAGCCTATTTCGAGCGGCTTGCACCTGAAGGCGGGCCTTACGAGCATGAGGACGAAGGGCCTGACGACATGCCCGCGCACCTCAGAAGCGCCCTGACCGCGACGCAGCTCTCGATCCCGGTCAAAGAGGGCCGCCTTCTGCTCGGCTCCTGGCAGGGCATCTACCTGTTCGAACATCGGCGCCAACCGCATGAGCGCGAGATTGCGCTTCACCTGGTGGGCGAATGAGCCTCGAATCGGTCCGCGCCTGGCTCGCGGCAAATGCTCCGGACTTGAGGCTGATCGAGGTCGAAGAGACGACAGCGACCGTAGATACTGCAGCGAAGGCACTGGGAGTCCTTCCGGGCATGATCGCCAAGACGCTGGCGGTGCGCGCAGGCGACCACCTTTTCCTGCTCGTGGCCCGCGGCGATGCGCGGCTCGACAACCGCAAGTGCAAGGAAGAGTTCAAGGCGCGGCCGCGGATGCTCGGCGCTGACGAGACCCTCGAGCTGACGGGCCATCGAGTCGGCGGCGTGTGCCCGTTCGGACTCAAAAACCCCATCAACGTCTACGTCGATGTTTCCCTCAAGGCATTCGACACGGTCTATCCCGCAGGCGGATCGCTCAACACGTCCGTAGAGATCCCACTCACGCTTTTGTTCGAGCTGGTCGGCGACCGGTGGGTCGACCTTTGCGTGCTACGGGAGGAACCGAGCGGGAGCTAGCGAGGCCGGGTCGAGGCCCGGCACCGGACATGCGGCCCCCCTGACGAGCGATGCCGCGATTTCAGCCATGGCTGGAGCGGTCTGCAGCCCGGCGCCGCCCTGCCCAGCCAGCCAGAAGAAACCTTCTACGTCCGGCGCAAAGCCGACCACCGGCAGGCGGTCCGGCGCGAAGGTCCGCAAACCGGCCCAGCGGTGCTCGATGCGACGTACCGTCATGGTCGTGCGCTGCTCGATCCGGTCGGCGGCCAGCGCCATCTCATATTCCTCGGGCTGGGCGTCGCAAGGGTCGCTGGGGACCTCGTCCATCGGCGACGCGAAGACCCGGCCGGCTTCCGGGCCGAAGTAAAGCTCGTCCGGCACCGTCTTCGTAAAGGGCAGGCGCGATGGATCGATGTCCGCGGGTGCGTCGAACACGATGATCGTCCGCCGCTTTGGCTGAAGACCGACGGGAGCCGTTCCAGCAAGCCTTGCGACGGAATCGGCCCATGCCCCGGCTGCGTTGACTAGAAGCGGCGCTACATATTCGACGCCCCGCTCCGTCCGCAGTCGCCAGGACGATCCCATGCGGTCGATCGATTGGATCCTCGCTCCGGTGCAGATCTCGCCTCCCCTCCGCCGCAGAAGACGGGCGAAAGCCTGCAGCAGGGAATGGCCGTCGAGCTTGAGCGCCGTGCGGTCGATGAACCCTTGTACGGCGCCATCGCCTCCGACTCGCAGAACCGGGCATTCACGGCGGAGGCCCTCTTCGTCGAGCCAGTCGATGTGCGTGAATGGCGACAGGTCGTCGGCAAGCGCGCGAAGTCCGTCGAGCTCGTCCTCTCGTGCAGGGGTCAGGATCGGCAGCGTCGAGGACAAGGTGACCTCGCCAAGCTCCCCGGGTGGATCTTCGAAGAATTGCCGGCTTGCCTGGGTCAGCCGCCGGATCGTGGGATTTCCCAGCGCGTAGTGGAGAAGCGCGGCGCTGCGGCCGGACGAATGGTAGCCGACCTGCTCCTCCGCCTCGAGCACGGTGACCTTCGCGTGCTTCGACAATGCGGCCGCGGCGGAGAGGCCGGCGATCCCGCCGCCAATCACGAGGATGTCGGATGTATTCACGGAATTCAGGCGGCGGTGAGCCGCTCGTTCACGACCTTGCCGCCCTGCGTCAGGCGCACGCCTTTGACGATCTCGTCGTCGTCGGGAAGCACGGGCCGCGCCTGGTCCTTGTCCCAGAAGGCAGAGAGGAAGTTGAAGAGGTTGCGGGCGTAGAGCGCTGACGCATCGGCCGCGAGCGTGCGAGCCAGATTTGCTGCCCCAATCACCGTCACGCCATGCTTCCGGACGCTCTCACCGCTGACCGTCCCCTCAACGTTGCCACCCGCTTCGGCCGCAAGGTCGACGATGACGCTCCCCGGCCGCATCGTCGCGAGCTGAGCGTCGCTGACCAGCCGCGGCGCGGGCCGGCCCGGGATCAGCGCGGTCGTGATGACGATATCCTGCTTGGCGATGTGCGAAGACACCAGCTCGGCTTGGGCCCTTTGATATTCCTCCGACATTTCCGTGGCATAGCCCCCAGCACCCTCGCCCTCGATACCGGCGACATTCTCGACGAAGATGGGCTTCGCGCCGAGCGACTGGATCTGCTCCTTAGTGGCGGAACGGACGTCGGTCGCGCTGACCTGGGCGCCGAGGCGGCGAGCGGTCGCGATCGCCTGGAGCCCCGCCACGCCGACGCCCATGACGAACACCTTGGCAGGGCTCACCGTCCCGGCCGCAGTCATCATCATCGGGAAGGCGCGGCCGTACGCCGCCGCGGCGTCGACCACTGCCTTGTAGCCGGCGAGGTTGGATTGCGATGAGAGGACGTCCATCGACTGGGCGCGAGTGATGCGCGGCATCCATTCCATCGCCAGAGCTTCAAGACCAGCCTTTGCGTAAGCCTCGATCAGGTCGCGGCGCCGCAAAGGGTCGAGCGAGCCGACCAGCAGGGCACCTTTCTCAGCGCCTTTGAGCGTCGCCGCCTCAGGGCCGGTCACACAAAGGACGATGCCCGCCCCCTTCAAAATATCGGCGCGGCTGCCGAGCTTCGCCCCAGCCGCCTCGAAATCGGCGTCGGAGATGGAAGCGCCCTCGCCAGCCCCACTCTCGATCGTCACCTCGGCGCCGAGCGCGACGAACTTCTTCACGGTCTCGGGAATGGCGGCGCAGCGCGTTTCGCCCGCGCCCTCCTTCAGGACCGCGATCTTCATCCGGCTATTTCAGGATCAGAAGGACGACGAGACCGATGATCAGGCAGACGATTGCGCCCCATTTGAACATCGTGGTGAAGCGCGCGTAGTCCGCAACGTGATGCGCCATTTCCTGCGTCGGCGGGTTAGCCAGGATCGACTCTTCATCGGCCATCTTCAAACTTCCCCTCTGTCGAGACCAGTGTTGGGGTGTCCATAACAAGGCGCCGACGCCGACCCAAGCCCCAGCGGCAAACCTTTCGCTAAGTCCTTAAGCTCGCCTTTACTGCTCTCAGGCTATGACGCGGCGCATGCGTGAGGAACCGATACGTTCGCTGTTGCTGCTGGATGCCAATCCGGAGGAACGCAGGCTGATTTCCGCCATTGCCGGCCGCGCCGGCTGGAGCGTCGTCGGCGCTGCCGACGAGGAGATGGCGCTCGCGCTGCTCCAGGGCCCGCACGGTCGCGAAGTGCTCGCCGCACTTCTCGGCAGCTGGGACGTGGAGAAAGGCCCGCAGCTCATTGCATCTTTGCGCGAGCAGCGCCCGAACCTGCCCGTGATCGTGCTGTCGCACGGCGACACGGTCTCCGTGGCCGTCGAGGCAATGCGTTCTGGCGCCAGCGACTTCCTAGTGCGCCCGGTAGCGCCCGAGCGGCTGCTGGAAGCGCTTGCCGCCAATGCCGATCGCCGCCGCGCCGCCGGCGAACTCGCCCCAGTGTCGGAAAAGCTCGCGCCGAACCTGGAGCTCGAGCAGCTGATCGGAGCTTCACCTGAATTTCGCGCGGCCCTGGCCGTGGCGGCCAAGTCTGCCCGCACCCGCCTGCCCGTCCTGATCGTCGGCGAGCCGGGCACCGGCAAGGAAACGCTCGCCCGCGCAATCCACGGCGCAAGCCTTCGCGCCAAAGGCCCGCTACTGACGCTCGATTGCAAGGCGGTCCCTGCCAATATCGTCGACAGCGAGCTGTTCGGCCACGAGAAGGGCGCCTTCCCCGGCGCCTTCTCGGCCAAGGTCGGGAAACTGGTCCAGGCAGACGGTGGAACGCTGGTCATCGACGAAATCGGCGTGCTTCCGCCCGAAACTCAGGAGTTGCTCGACCGCGTGCTCGCCACCGGCGAAGTGCGACCTGTCGGCCTCAACGGCAGCTATTCGGTCGATGTGCGGCTGATCGCCACCACCAGCCGGCCGCTGCCCGAAGACTTCAATCCCGGCCTCGCAGAGCGAATCGCTTCGACCACGGTGACGATCCCGCCTTTGCGAGAGCGGAGCGGCGACATTCCCGCCCTCGCCCGCCATCTTCTGCAGCGCCTTGCCGACCATGCCGGCATCCGAGCGCTTTCGATCGGCAATGACGCGCTTGCAGTGCTGATGCGCTATGGCTGGCCCGGCAACGTTCGCCAGCTCGCGGGCGTACTCTTCCGCGCGACGCTCCAGTGCGAGAACAGCTCGCTGACCGCCCAGGACTTCCCGCATATTGCGACCCAGTCGCGTTACACCAACCGGCAGACGGATTTCGCGCCGACAATGAGCGAAGCGCGGAGCGAGCAGGTTCTCGGCGGCCAGCCAAGCGTCACGCTGTACAGTGGCGATGGTCATTTGCGTCCGCTCGAGGAGATCGAGGCCGACATCATCCGCCTCGCCATCGGCCATTATCGGGGCCGCATGACCGAGGTCGCGCGGCGCCTCGGGATCGGGCGCTCGACGCTCTACCGTAAGCTTGGCGAACTCGGGATCGACACCGCAGCTTAAGACCTAGCCGTCCTGATCACTCGCAAAGCATAGGTACGTTGGCCGCATTGGCAGCGTAACAATTGCCCACCTTTGGTGCTTTGCGCTCAATGGTCGCCGCAGCAATCGCTGCAGAGAGGCCGATAATTAGGATGAAACCCTGTGCGAAGTAGCGCATCGCAGACCTCCCCGGTGTTCAGCGAAGCTGCCTCTGATGCCCTTCCGCGGTCATCCGCAATTCCGGGCAGGAACCGAGGGAGATCCCCGCATGAACCCGGCGGGGATTCACTGATCAGCCGAAACTAGAGCCGGGGAGTGAGCGCCTGGTCGCGGAGGCCTCTCCAGACGCGAATTGCCTGGACGGTTTCGAACACGTCGTGGACGCGGATGAGCTGCGCTCCCTGCTCCATCGCTTTCATCGCAAAGGCGACGCTCCCGCCGAGGCGCTTGTCGGCTGGAGCTTCACCCGAAAGCGCGCCGATTGTGCGCTTGCGGCTGGCGCCGACGACGAGCGGGTGCCCAAGCGAGTGGAAAAGCGCGAGGCCATTCATCAGCTCGAGGTTGTGGCCGACGTTCTTGCCGAAGCCGAAGCCGGGATCGACGAGGATATGCTCGCGCTTTACGCCCGCCTCGACCGCGGCCTCGATCCGCTCCTCCAGCCAAAGATAGATCTCGACCAGCACGTCGTCGTACCGCGGGTCGTCCTGCATGGTTTGCGGATCGCCCTGGTGATGCATCAGCACGACAGGGATATTCAGCGACGCGGCGACCCCTGCGGACCGCGCATCGTAGGTCAGTGCCGACACGTCGTTGATCATCCGCGCGCCTGCCTCGACCGCTGCCGTCATGACGTCCGCCTTGCGCGTGTCACAGGAGACTGCAGTTCCGGCTGCGGCAAGCTGGCGGATCACAGGGACGACGCGCTCGATCTCGTCACCTTCCCAGATGGAGCGTGCGCCGGGACGGGTCGACTCTCCCCCGACATCGATGATCGCCGCGCCGGCGGCAGCCATCGCCGCTCCCGCTTCGGCCGCAGCCTTTCCGTCGGGGAATTGCCCCCCGTCCGAGAAGCTGTCCGGTGTCGCATTGACGATCGCCATCGCCTGCGGCTGGTCGAGGCGGATCGTGCGATCACCGAGCTGAAGCGGAGGCCGGGATGCGGTCAACGCCTCCCATTGGGCCGCCATTTCCTCGTCGAACCGGTCTTCAATGCCTTCCACCGGTACCAGCTCGGTCGAAGTGCGCCGCTTACCTTCGACCGTGATCAGCTCGACGGCCGCGAACCAGCTCATGCCACCCGCAAGCCGTGCGACCTTCCCATCATGCCCGAAGGGTGAATCGACAAAGGCCGTCGGCCTCAGCAGCGTGCGCATCTTGTTCCTTACTTGCCGAGGCCGAGGACGGTCTGGCCAACCGGCGGCACTGTAGCGGCCGGCTCCCGCTGGTCGAGGGCGTTCAGCCATTTCGAGGTCGCGGCGCCGATATTGAACTGCGGATTGGATGGAGTGAGGTTATCCCGGCTTTCGGCGGCGGCTATCAGTGCCCAAGCGCGGCGAAACTGCACGTCCAGCGGCAGCGGCTGGCGGAACGCATGGTTGATCAGCGCGTCGCCGAAATAGGTCCAATCGTTCCCGGCCTGGCAGCCGAACGAGGTCCGGTCGTCCGCCGCGGCGGTGGCAATGATCGTGCTCGGGCCCTTGAGCACCGGCACGAACTGCCCGGAGAAGCAAGCCTGAAGGATGATCAGCCGGTTCTTGAAACCGGCGTGATCGAGCATCGCCGCGAGCTGGTTCGGGGCGATGACGCCAACCCCATAGGCAGGGTCCTTGAAATTGAGGCCGGCGCCGGGCGAGCCGTGGCTGGTCGTGTAGAGGACGAGCACGTCCTCGGCCGGATTCATCTTCGCGGCGACGCTGTCGAGCGCCTCTGGGAGCGAAATGGGAGAGGTCTCCGCATCGGCCTTGTCTGCGCCCTCGTCATGCGCGAGTACCAGCGTGCGCCCTTCGGCATCGAAGCGCTTTGCGAGCACTCGCCCGGCTTCGCGGGCTTCGCGGTTGAAGACCGCATCGGCGTCGAGCGCGGCGACGATGACATAGGCGTCGACCACGCCCGGCCGCTGCGGCTGGAGCTTGCCGAGTGCCGCTTGCAGCCGCTGCTCATTGTCGGGGAGCGTTTGGGCAAAGGACGATGAGGCGCCGGGCAGCGCCAGAAGGCATGCGACGGAGACTCTGAGCGCGACGCTCATGCGGGTCTTGTCACCGGCAGTTACGTGCGACGCAAGCCCCTCAAGCGAGGGACGCGAGATGGTGCTGACGGACGGCATCGAGCAGCGTCAGCGATCCGCCGTCGACGACATGCCAGAACGTCCAGCCGTTGCACGACGGCGCGCCCTGCAGCGCGGCACCGACCTTGTGGATCGACCCCGAATGCGCGTCGCAGGCGATCGACCCGTCCGCGCGGACGCTCGCCGTCCAGCGCCGCTTGGCGTCGGAGAGGGTCGCCCCCGCGGGAACGAGCCCGCTTTCCACCAGCACGCCGAAGGCGACTCGCGGCTGCTCGCGCTTGTCGATCACCGTCTGCATCGCGCTTTCGTCGAGCGGAAGCGTCGAAGCGATCCGCTCGCGCGCGACCTTCACATAAGCCGTTTCCTTCTCGATCCCGACCCAGCGCCGGCCGAGGCGCCGCGCCACCGCTCCGGTCGTCCCGGTCCCGAAGAAGGGGTCGAGCACGACGTCGCCAGGCTTCGTGCAGGCGAGCAGGATCCGGTAGAGTAGCGCCTCCGGTTTCTGCGTCGGATGGGCCTTCGCGCCGTCGTCGCCCTTCAGGCGCTCCGGCCCTGCGCAGATCGGAAGCAGCCAGTCGGAACGCATCTGGAGGTCGTCATTGAGCGCCTTCATCGCGCGGTAGTTGAAGGTGTAGCGCGCCTTCTCGCTCTTCGAGCACCAGATCAGCGTCTCGTGCGCGTTAGTGAAGCGCGTGCCCCGGAAGTTCGGCATCGGGTTCGACTTGCGCCAGACGATGTCGTTCAGGATCCAGAAGTCGGCGTCCTGGAGCAGCGAACCGACGCGGTAAATGTTGTGATAGCTGCCGATCACCCAGATCGTGCCGTCGTCCTTGAGGATGCGCCGCGCCTGATCGAGCCAGTCACGGGTGAAGCCGTCATAGGCCCCGAGGCTTTCGAACTTGTCCCACTCGTCGTCGACCGCATCGACCCTGCTGCCTTCTGGCCTGAACAGGTCGCCGCCAAGCTGAAGATTGTAGGGCGGGTCGGCGAAGATCATGTCGATCGACTTGTCGGGCAGGCGCGCCATCTCAGCGATGCAGTCGCCCTGGAGGATCGTGTCGAGCGGCAGCTCGCGTTTCGCGGCCTTCGCCGGACGAAACGAGGTCGGCTGCTCCGCAATGCGGGCGATAAGATTCATCTGCTGCCCTGCCCCCTCAAATTGAGGCGCGAGGGTGAGTCAGCGGGGACTCGCGGTCAAGCGATCAAGGGTTAACGAGTCGATTCGGGACAGTGGAACGGAAAGAGTCCGCGGGATTCAGACCACTATATGTTGAGTCCAACCTTTGGGTTTGGACTCAATCGATGGTGGTGTGACTCGAAGGACTCACTCGGCGGCAATTTCGGTGAACACCAGCTCCGGCTGCGCTTCACGCTCGGCAATAGCGCGAACCAGACCGAAGCTTCGCCGGTGGAGTGGGGTCAAGCCGAGGTCGTTGATTGCGCGGCGGTGATCGGGCGTCGGATAGCCGCGGTTATGCTCCCAGCCATAGCCCGGATAGTCGCGCGCATAGTCTGCCATCATCCGGTCGCGCGTGACCTTGGCGATGATGGAGGCGGCGGCGATCGAGCGGCACTTCGCATCACCGTCCACAATAGCCTTTGACGGCCGCTGCCACCGCGGCGTCGCATTGCCGTCGACCAGCACCCAGGCCGGTTCGAGCCCCAGCGCTTCCACCGCGCGCGTCATCGCCAGCATCCGAGCCCAGTAGATGTTGATCTGGTCGATCTCCTCAACCGTCGCGATTCCGACGCCCCACGCGGCGCATTTGACCAACCGCTTGTAGATTGCCTCGCGCTTTTCGAGCGGAAGGTTCTTGCTGTCGTCGATCCCGCGCGGGAACTTGTCGCGGTCGAGGATGCAGGCGCCGGCCACGACTGGGCCCGCAAGCGGCGCGCAGCCCGCCTCGTCCACGCCGGCGAGCGGCTGCGGATAGTCGAGCTCCAGCCTGAAGGAACAGCGCCGCGGCATTGGCGCCAAGCCTATGGAGCGCTTGCCTGAGTCGCCAGTAGGCGCCTCAAGTTTTTGTGGATTAGTCTTCTATCCGCCAGGGCGGGAAGCGACGGTTCTCGCCGGCCTTGTAGAAGAAGACGATGTTCCCGTCGGGGTCACGAAGCCGCGCCTCGCGCCACATCCACGGCTGGTTGCGGGGCCCGTGCTCGAACGGGATGCCGCTGCGGGCGAGCTTCTCGACGCGTTCGTCCAGGTCGTCGCATTCAAGATAGATTGCGCTGGTCGCAATGATCTTTTCGTCGGGATCGATCTGGACCGAGAAGGTGACGCCGCCGGCCGTTTCGAAGCGGGCGTAACCCGTCTCCGGGCTGTCGACGATCTGCCTGAGCCCGATCCGCCGGTAGAAATCGACCGATCGCTCGTAATTCGTGCCGGTGATGGTGACCTGGTTGAGACGAGGTCCGGCGCCGACGTCGAGCCGGACCCGGGCATGGCCGAGCGGGCCGGCTCCCTGTCCCAGCCCGGGCGCGTCGCGGAGCGCTACTCGGACAAATTCGCGTGCCCGCGACACCGCGTCGGCAAGGCTCGAACCTTCGGCGAGGAACAGGGCGATCGCGCTCGCAAGCGTGCAGCCCGTGCCGTGGGTGCTGGTGGTGTCGATACGCTGGCCTTGCCAGCTGGTCATATTGTCAGTTTCGATGAGCGCATCGGCGAGGGCATCGCCCTCTTCATGGCCACCCTTAATTAGGACGGCACAGCCGTGCGCGCCGACCAGGTGAAGCGCGGCGGAAACCGGATCCTCCTCGGACGTCAGCCGATTGAGCTCCGGAAGGTTGGGAGTCGCGATTGTGGCGACGTCCATCAATCGCCCGAACGCGGCGATCGTCGCATCATCGGCGAGAGACGCGCCGCTGGTCGCGACCATGACGGGATCGAAGACGATCGGAAGGCCAGGCTGCTCGGCCTTCAGCCGTTCGAGGCGCTTGGCGACCTGCTCGGCGGCAAAGGCGCCACCGATCATCCCGATCTTTACCGCATCGACTCCGATGTCACCGATAACCGCTTCGATTTGCGCGAGGATCATCTCGGTCGGGACCGGATGAACGGCACTGACACCGACAGTGTTTTGCGCAGTGACGGCGGTGATCGCAGTCATCGGGTGACCGCCAAGCATGGTGACGGTCTTGATGTCGGCCTGAATCCCGGCGCCTCCGCCCGAATCCGAGCCGGCGATAATCAGGATCCGAGCCGTCGGCGTCACGCTACCCGCCTTCGACCCCGTCTGCGGGGCGAAGTTGTCCATGTGCACGGGTTCGTCCTTTGGGCAACAAATCCAAAGAAAAGGTTCACGCCGCCGTCCGGACGGCCTCGCAAATATCGTCCACGAGGCGCTCGACCAGCGCCGGATCGTCGCCCTCGGCCATCACCCGGATCAGCGGCTCGGTTCCGGACTTGCGGATGACGAGGCGCCCGCGGCCCTCCAGTTCAGCTTCGGCGGCCGCAATGCGCTTCCTGACGATGTCCGCTTCGAGCGGCTCGGCGCCACCGTTGAAACGAACGTTCTTGAGCAGCTGCGGTAGCGGTTCGAACTGACGCAGGAGCTCACTTGCCGGCCGCTTCGCCTCGACCAGCGCCGCAAGTACCTGCAAGCCCGCGACGAGCCCGTCACCCGTGGTCGCATGGTCGGCAAGGATGATGTGACCGGACTGCTCGCCACCGACGTTGCAGCCGCTGCTGCGCATCTCCTCGAGCACGTAGCGGTCGCCCACCTTGGTGCGCTTGAGCGTCAGCCCCGCCTCGCCGAGCTTCCGCTCCAAGCCGAGGTTGGACATCACCGTCGCGACCACGGCATCGCCCTTGAGCTCGCCCCGGGCCTGAAGTCCGAGCGCGATCAGTGCCATCAGCTGGTCGCCATCGACGATCTCGCCCTTTTCATCGACCACGATCAGCCGGTCGGCGTCGCCGTCCAGCGCAATCCCGATGTCCGCGCCGCTGGCGACGACCGTTTCCTGCAGCAGCTGCGGCCTGGTCGAGCCGCAATCGTCGTTGATGTTGAGGCCGTTCGGCGTGACGCCGATAGGGACAACTTCTGCGCCGAGCTCCCACAGCGCATCGGGGGCGACGTGATAGGCGGCCCCATTGGCGCAATCGATGACGACCTTGAGGCCGTCGAGCCGGAGATGCTCGGGGAACGTGTCCTTGGCGAACTGGACGTAACGGCCACGCGCGTCGTCGATGCGGCGGGCGCGGCCGATCAGCTCCGACTTCGCGAGCTTCGGTTCCTTCTCCAGCCGTCGCTCGATCGCGCGCTCGGCCTCATCGCTGAGCTTGTACCCGTCTGGCCCGAAGAGCTTGATGCCATTGTCGGCGAACGGATTGTGCGAGGCGGAGATCATGACGCCGAGGTCAGCGCGCATCGAGCGCGTGAGCATCGCGACGGCGGGCGTCGGCATCGGGCCCAACAGCACCACGTCCATGCCTACGGAGGTGAAGCCTGCGACCATGGCCGACTCCATCATGTAGCCGGAAAGGCGCGTGTCCTTGCCGATCACGACGCGGTGGCGGTGGTCCCCGCGAAGGAAATGAGCGCCGGCGGCCTGGCCGACGCGGAGCGCGGTCTCGGCCGTCATCGGCTCGATATTGGTCGTGCCGCGGATGCCGTCAGTGCCGAAGAATTTGCGCGTCATAGACGCGCTTTAGCGCGCTTAGGCGATCCAGCGCCAGATTCCTGCCGGAATGGGGTGAGCCCAGGTCGCTACAAGGAAGAGCAAGGTCCCGCCGATGAGGGCGACAGTGCCCGGATAGGCGAGCCCCCGCGTAAAGGGGACGAAGGCCGTCTCGGCAGTCCATTCGTGCCAGGAGTCGCCCATCAGCCGCGACTTCTTGCGGTCCTGACCCAAGGCACCGAAGAGCGCCATGATGATGATCGTGCCGTCGAAAATGACGCTCTTGAACTGGCCGATGATCATCATGTGCACAGCGGCCCAGATCGCGAAGCTCCACATCATCGGATGGCGCGTAATGGCTAGTACACCCTTAGGTCCTCCGCGCGGCCCGCGCGCGCCCACCAGCGCGGGATTGCCGAGGAAGGACCCGACGAACAGGATCGCGGCGAGCCACATCAGGATGGTCCCGATGATCCATCCGGCGTCGCCCGCGTCCCACACGTGATAGGGCTCGCGCCCGATCGCGTGATAGAAATAGATCATCGCGCCGAAGGTGATCAGCGCGATCAGCGAATAGACACCGCGGAACGGCCCCTCCCCCATCGCCCGGACCAGCGGACCGCGCAGCGGGTGCGACATCAGGAAATGCGTTGCGAGAAACGCAATGCAGGACAGGAACAGGCCTGCCTGGGGCGTCAATGCCGGTAAGCCTCGGGCAAATCGCGCCTGGAGAGGTCGCGGTAGCGGCGTAGGAGCCGCGTCTGGTGGGTCTCGAGGGGCTGGCGCACGCCATCGATGAAGACCTGCTCGGCGGCGCTGGTCCCTTCGAGGGGATCGCCAGACCAGATGACAAGGTCTGCTCGGCGCCCCGCGGCGAGGCTGCCGATTTCGCTGCCCATGCCGATCGCTTCAGCCGGTCTCGACGTTATCATCGCCAGCGCTTCCCCCCAGCCGACCCCGGTCGCGCCCGGAATCTTCTGCAGTCCGACGAGATTACCCGCATACTGCCGTTCCATGAAGAGGTTTCGGGTGTCGTTGTCGTCGATCATTCCGATCGAGACTTTGACGCCCGCCGCGCGCATCCGGCCGACGTTCGACTGGGTCGCGGCGATCTGCTCAAACGAAGCTGGAAGATCGTTCACTGCGGAAGCGATCACCGGCACGCCCGATTTCGCGATGCGATCGGCGACGAGCCAGCCCTCGCTGGCGCCGACCAGCACCAGCTTCAGCCCTGAAAACTCGCGGCCGAGACCGAGCACGTTGAGGATGTCGCGCGCCCGCTCGACATGGACGAACAGATACTGGCGCCCCTGCAGCACGGGCACGAGGGCCGCCGCGTCGTAGCGAGTCAGCAGCACGTCCTGGTTGCGCTGGCCGTTGTAGAGCCGCGATTCGTTGGGATCGCGGACTACCGGTTGCTCGCGTTGGTCTGGCGTAGCGTTGCGCGGGGCCTGGACGGGAGCCGCGTAGCGGCGAAGCTGAGTGGCTTCGCGAAGCGCATTGCGGAACAGGGCGAAGGCCGAGGAGCGCGAGCCGCCCGCGGCGGCCGCTCCGGTCTCGCCGAGCTCGACGAACTGGAACTTCCTGGCGGCGGTCACCGGCTCCATGTCCGCGCCGGTGTCGATCACCGCGCCTTGGCCTGCGAAGATGCTCTTGCCGGCACCGGGCGCAACAAGCGCGCGAGTCACGCCGTCGGCGCGGTTCACGGCGATCGTGCTGTCCAGGGGGTTGATCGCCGGGACGACGTCGATAGCGGCGTTGAATAGACCGTCGGAGGACGTGTCGTCAGCCGCCCCGGAAGTATCTTCCCGGCCCCCGCCATCTTCCTTGCTCGACGTCAGGTCGATCTCGGCGAGGCCGAGGCGCGAGAAACCGGCGACGATACCCGGCGTCACCCACTTGCCTGTCGCGTCGATGACCTGCGTCCCGGCCGGAAGCTTCATCCGCATTCCGCCGGCGGCGACGATTCGCCCATCCCGGATCACGACGGTCCCGTTCGGGATCGGCTGCGAGCCATCGCCGAGCGCGACCGTGCCGCCGGTGATGGCAATCGTCTCGGCGGCAACCGGCGCGGCAGTCGCCGCGAGCAGTATGGCAAGGAGAGCGCGGGTCATTTCACGTCTCCCTCGCCGGGCTGGCCGAGCTCGAAGTCGCTGACCGGCCGCTTCTTCGGATTGTTGGCGTCGTACATCTCGGCGCCGTCGATCCAGACCCGCTCGGGCCTGGTGTAATCGCTGAACGGATTGCCGTTCCACAGCACGACGTCGGCCATCTTGCCGGGGGCCAGCGTCCCGGTCTTGTCGAGGATGCCGAGCGCCTTTGCAGGATTGCGGCTCAGCCACTCCCACGCGACCTCGTCGGGGATGTTGATCCCGGCGCGGCGGCCATCCGCGAGCGCCTTCGCCGCTTCCTGGTTCAGCCTTTGCACGTAGTTGGGATCGTCGGAATGAACGATCGCGCAGGCGCCGGCGTTCTGGACGAGAGGGATGTTCTCCTTGACCGCGTCGTAGGATTCCATCTTGAACCCGTACCAGTCGGCCCACATCACCGCACAGACATCATTATCGCGCAATAGATCTGCGATTTTGTAGGCTTCGACTGCGTGGTGAAACGCGGTCACGTGGTAGCCGAACTCCTTGGCCATATCGATCATGATGGCCATCTCGTCCGCGCGATAGCAGTGGTTCTGAACGAGGATCTTGCCTTCGAGCACGCCCCTCAGCGTGTCCATGGCGAGGTCGCGATCGGGCGGATCGCCGCCCTCTTTCTCGTACTTGTCCCATTTGCGCTTGTACTGGACCGCATTGATCCAGGTCTGCCGCGCCAATGCAATATTGCCCATCCGCGTTTGCGGCATGGTGCCCTTGGTCCCGTAGACCCGCTTGGGATTCTCCCCGCACGCCATCTTGAGGCCGTAGGGCGCGCCGGGGAATTTCATGCCCTGCTCGGTTCGTGCCGGAACGTTCTTCACGACGACCGAGCGGCCGCCGAAAAGGTTCGCCGAGCCCGGCAGGATCTGCAGCGTGGTCACACCGCCGTTGGCCAGCGCGCGGCTAAAGCCGGGGTCCTGCGGCCAGACACTATGCTCGGCCCACACCTCCGGCCGGACGGGTCCCGTCGCTTCGTTGCCGTCGGATAGCGACGACACGCCCGGCGACGGATAGTCGCCGAGGTGGCTGTGGACGTCGATGATGCCGGGCGTCACCCATTTGCCCGTGCCGTCGATCACGACGGCGCCGTCGGGCACCATCAAGTTCGGCTCAACCGCCTTGATCACGCCATCTGCGATGAGGATGTCACCGCGATCCAGGCGATGCCCGTCGCCGTCGAAGATGGTCGCCCCGTGGATGACCGTCGGCGCGCCGGGATAACGGACGTAGGTCGACGGATAGGGGTCCTCGTTGATCGCTATCGGCGCTGCCTTGGGCTTTTCGCTCCCTGCACAGCCCGAAATAAGCGCAGCAGTCGTGAGGACGGCTGCAATGCCCCCCAGTTTCATCATTTTACCCCGTGCATCCACTTCTTGAGCGGCCACGACAGCAGGAACAGGACCACGCCGGCGCCGATCGCGATCCAGGCGATCGTCGTGAACGTAGCCGTGTACGTATCGAGGCTGACCTTGAGGTTGGTCACCTGGCCGCCAACGGTCTCGACGCTCGCGAACTGAGCGACGATGCCCGCGAAATATTGGGCGACCGAAATCGACAGGAACCAGACCCCCATCATCAGGCCGACGACCCTGGCGATCGACAGCTTGGTGATCATGCTCAATCCGACCGGAGAGATGCACAATTCTGCAAGCGAATGGATGAGGTAGAGCCCGGCCAACCACCACAGGCCGACCTGGAAGCTGCTTCCCGGCCCGGCGAAGGTCGAGCCGAACACCAGGAACAGGAAGCCGGCGCCGACACCCATTAGCGCGATCGAGAACTTGATTGGAATCGATGGTTCGAGCCCCCGCTTGGCTAGCGAAGTCCACAGCCAGCTCATCAGCGGTGCGAACAGCACGATGCAGATCGGGTTGAAGTTCTGCGTCTGCGGCGCGGACATTGTGAACAGGCCGAAGACGCTGCGGTCCGTATTGCGGTCGGCGAACAACGTCAGCGATGATCCGGCTTGCTCGAACAGGGTCCAGAAGAAGACGTTGAAGACGATGAGCACCATTGCGGCCGTCATCATCTGCGCCTCGGCTCGCGTGCCTTTCGCATAGGACCAGACAAGGATGCCGGGCACCGCGATGATAAACGTGCCGAACAGCAGCTTGCCCATCAGCGACAGAGACATGAGGTAGCCGAGGAAACCGCTTCCCTCCGCCGCCGGCGCCGAATTCATGAGGTTGCTGAATAGGAACACGAACACGGGCACTGCAATCAGCGCGCCGATGTAGATGATGATATCCTTGTTCGGCGCGTTGGCCGGCCGCTCGCCATAGCCGGCGAGGCGCCCGCCATCGAACTGCATCAACAGGTAGCTGATCGTCATTCCCACGCCAGCTAGGCTGAGGCCCGCCCACCAGCCGATCCAGTCGGCGAGCAACGGACAGAAGAGCTGGCCCAGGATCGAGCCCAAGTTGATGCCCATGTAGAAAATCGTGAAGCCCGCATCCCGGCGTCGGTCGCCCTGCTCGTAGAGAGTACCGACGATGGTGGAGATGTTGGGCTTGAAGAAGCCGTTGCCGACCGAGATCAGCGAGAGCGCGATCAGCATGATCGCAAGCGTCAGCGGGTTCCGTTCACCCGCGAATTCGACCGAGCCCTTGGCAAGGTGCCTGGCCTCCGTGCCGTTATCCAGCAGCGAAACCGAACCGTCCTCGTTACCGCGAATCTGAAGTTTCTTGCCGTTGTCGACGAGCGAGCGGACTTCCTGCGGGTCGCTGCTCGGGCGGTCGACGAAATGGTCAACGACCACCTCATAACGCTGGCCGTTGATGGTTGCGTAGGGCTTCGCCGGCGAACCGCCGAATGCGAGAGTGAAATAGCCGAGCGCCATCAGGATCGCGCCGAACTTCACCGACCGCTTCGAGCCGAGATACTGATCGGCGAGAAAACCGCCGACCAACGGCGTCAGATACACCAGCGCG
>Ga0207691_10000633_pt1 | contig 34794 bp, 21 predicted proteins | sample KBSM13metaG_FD_184327 | JGI IMG/M metagenome (GOLD analysis project Ga0207691, IMG submission 184327) | Miscanthus rhizosphere microbial communities from Kellogg Biological Station, Michigan, USA - KBS M1-3 metaG (SPAdes) (version 2) | ecosystem: Host-associated > Plants > Roots > Rhizosphere >...
GACGTGCGGTAGAAAATCGGCCTCGATACCTCGGCCCTGATCCCTGACGATCACCTCAGCCGAACTCGCGTATCGCAACTCAACCGTGATTTCACTTCCTTTCGGACTAAACTTCACTGCGTTTGACAACAAATTCCAAAACACCTGTTGTAGTCGACTCGAATCACCCGATACCGGCGCCGCCTTCGAATCGAAGATGCGCACCAATCGTATGTTCTTTTGATCGGCGGTTGGTTTCATTGAGTCGACTGCGGCATCCAGGATCTCCAATAAGTTCACTGGTCGCGAGTCCATTTGGAATTTACCGGACACGATTCGTGACACGTCGAGCACGCTGTCGATCAGTCGTGCCTGTAGTCGGGCGTTTCGATCAATGATTTCAATTGCTCGGTCGATATCTTCTGGAGTCTTGGCGCCTTTGCGCAGCACACTTGCCCAGCCCACAATCGCGTTGAGCGGCGACCGTAACTCATGCGACAAGGTAGCGAGAAACTCATCTTTGACGCGATTTGCGATCTCCGCTTCATCGCGGGCCGCGTGTTCACGCTTCAGTAGACTCTCACGCTCCTGATCCAGGCGCTTTCGATCACTGATGTCACGTGCAATCTTCGACGCTCCAACTACCACGCCACTTGAATCCTTGATTGGTGAGATGGTTAGCGACACGTCGATTCGCCGGCCATCTTTTGCGACTCGCACAGTTTCGTAATGCTCAACTCGGTGACCACCATGCAACTCGGACATGATTTGACTCTCGTCGTTTGAACGTTCCGGTGGAATCAGCCGCGAAACATGTTCGCCAACCATTTCCTGTGCTGTGTACAGATAAAGCAGCTCAGCGCCCGCGTTCCAACTCTTGATCGTGCCCTGCAAATCCAAACCAATAATTGCGTCCTCCGTAGACTCGACGATCGCGGCAAGTTGTCGCATTGCTCTTTCGGCGCTCAACTGCTCTGTGATGTCGCGCGTGAAGCACCTTGAATGAACAAACTTTTCGTTTTCAAAATAAACACTGGAACTGATTGTCACCTCCAGAATGGATCCGTTTTTGTGTCGGAGTCGCGATCGAAAGTTCTCGATGGTTTCTCCCGCAATCAATCTTCCGACTAGTTCGTCGACGACATTTCGATCGACATGAAAGTCGACAATGTTTCGACCGATATACTCCTCCTCTGAATAACCCATCATTCGGAGTTCGGCTTCGTTCGCCCGAAGGATCGTTCCGTCTTGCTTCATCCAGTGGATTGCTTCGGTGGCGTTCTTAAAAAACTCTGTCAGCTCCCGCTCGCTATCTCTTAATGCCTGCTCTGCGTTTTTTCGATCAGTAATATCCGCTATTGAAGCGAGCCAACCGACTACCTCGCCGTTCTCGCTTCGTTCCGGGCGATATGTTGTTCGTAAGAACCGCGAGCCGATTCCTCGGAAGGCAATTAGATCCTCAAACTCGACAATGTGTCCGCTCAAGACTTTGTCAATGTACGGCTTCAGCGTTGACATTCCCTCGGCGCCAACCAGATCCACAATCGACTTCCCAACGAGTTCCTCTGGGGATTTTTGTAACATCGATGCATAGGCACGATTCACGAAAACGTACTTCAAATCACTACTGCAGCGAGCAAGCATTATCGGCGTCGTATCTGTGATGTAAGCGAGTTCAGACTCTTTTGCGCGTAACAATTCCTCCGCTCGTTGGCGCTTAATAAATTGACCGATCTGGGTGCCTGCGCTCCGAAACATCGCAAGCAAAGCGTCGTCGGGTTCCCTGATCTCATGACTAAAGAACTCACCAATTCCCAGCAGCTCGTCGTCTGACACGATCGGAAACCCAAACGCCGAACGCAATCCATCGGCAAGGGCTGCTGTTGCGCGTGGGAAGTTTTCATCGTCTGCCACGTCTGCAATCCAAACAGGCACGCGTTGCTGCCAAACTCGACCTGGCAAACCCACACCTGGCGCAAAGTTTTGCTGTCGTGAAGCGGCTTCAAAATTTTCGATGTTGACGTTCGCCGTATGCCAAATATCGCCGAGACGTAGAGTGCCGGTTTCCTTGTCGTAGATCCAAAGCGCCGCGGCTTCCCAGTTGAGAGCTTCACCAACGCTACTGAGGATCCGGCGAGTGGCTTCGCTCAGCTCGGGCGACTCTGCAAGTATCTGGGTGATTGCCAGATTGCCTGCCAGCCGTTTTTCGTTTTCGAGTCGCGTTGCTTGTGCAACTCGGCGTTCCTCAATTACTGACACGAGGGCAAGAAAAGTGATCGCGTTCGAAGCTATGAAGAGTTGCAACGTAATCAACGACTGGGAAAGCGTCGAAGAAATGAAAGGTCCAAAGCCATGAATCGTTCCCCATACGGCGAACGCCGACTGCGCGAAGATCGCCAGTGTTACTCCCCTGGGACCCAATCTGAAAGCGGCCCAAAGAAAGAACGGAATAATCAAACGGGTCAAAGGCTGATAGCGAACTGGAACGGGTGGAGCTTTGCTGAAAGTAATCAAAGCTGCGAGCGAGACCAACGAAATCAAAAGTGTCGCTTCGACTGTTCGCCAGCCGGACCACGGGAAGGATTTTGAACTCCAAACGAGTATCAGAGGCGCAAAAATTACAGCGCCTGACACATCACCCAACCACCATGTAAGCCAAAGCACTGGAAACTGTTCCCAGGGCGCTGAACCCGTGAGGCACAAACTCAGGTTACCGATGGTTGCGCTGAGAATAGTGCAGAGAAACACAACCAATACAAATTTAAAGACGTCTTTTGCTCTCGCGAGTGATCGATCGAAACCAAGGCGCTGCAGTGCTGCTGCCACGGCAAGAGCTTCGACGGTATTGCCGAATGCAATGGCCTCGGCAGTAAAACCGGCAACTGGGGTAAGGTAATTCGCCACCAACGCACCCAGCAGAACACCCGGCCACGCACGCATGCCAAACAAAATGACCGCTGCGATTGCGATGCCGGACGGAGGCCAGATTGGCGAGACGTTGGAGTTAAGTGAAGCGAAGGATAGACCGACTTCGGCCATCACCAAGTAGACGAAGGCTATGATGATTACCTGCAACCAATAGCGCAGGCTTTTGAATTCTGGAAGAAGAGTCCTGGGAGAAAGAGTCTCGTCCATAGACAGTTTTCAGCCGAAGTTAGGTTGAATAGCTTAAGGGGAACGCGTGACGACGAGCGAAAAGCTCAGGGGAACGAACGACGCGCAGTTTAGCACGAAGTCGAAAAAGAATGCCGATCAATAGACTTGGCGGCTTGCAATGGGCGGCCTCATCGCAGCTTCCGCAGCACTGTCGCTTCGCCAAGAAACCATGCGCCCTGCCACGCCCAGAACCAAGCTACAGACAGCGCAACCAACATGAGGAGTGGCTTCAGAGGTTGATGATCAGATGGACGCGGAGTCGTCAGCCAGATTTTGATCGCGAGAAAAAGGGCCACGTAAGTCAACACGTGGTTCCAGGGACAAAAAGGACAGAGCCAATCAAGATGCAGCAACAACCACCAAAAGCGTAACGAGATTAAAGAAGCTACGCCGAGCCAGACAGCGAGCGTTCGAATGATATGGTGACGATAAGCCTCACCAAGTCGCCGACCCAATAACCACCAAATCAAAGCGCCCGTATAAAAGCCAACTGCGAGAATCGCATTTGGAACAACGAACGCTCGCGCCTGTGGAGATTGAAGAACCTTGTCGCAATCGATTCCCGCGGTCCATGAACAAATACTAGTTCCAGGCGTGACCCATCCGGCGAACAAAGCAATAAATCTCCAAGCAAGATAGAGCGTGTCGAGTGTGGTAATGAAAAGAACAATCGTCAGCCAGGATTCGAGAGGTTGTCGGGTGCGAACAGAAGACGAGCCGTGGGGGACACTGGTCATAGTTTTAGTTTCGTCGAAGAAGCAGTCTATCAAAACTGGTTTGCGGCTTTGCGGCCTCCCGTGGGTCGAACAGGCTGGGAAGGGGGCAAGCGGAAAACAGAAGTACCTCGCAACTGTGACTTTGAGCGCGCCCCCGCTGCGGTTAGCTTGCACCCACTGAGATACTTCTATCAGGAGTCAGCGGGGGCACGCTCGGGATCACAGTTGCGAGGCGTCCAAATTTTCGCTGCCCCCTTCCCAGCCTGTTCGACCCACTGAGGCGCGCCCCTCCCTTCCCAGCTTGTTCGACCCACGGGAGGGCAAACCGCAGAACTCACCTTTGACGCATCTTACGCAGTAATTGATACTTGCCTTTTCAAAATTCACCAGACCTCTTAAGCGACGAAACAATGTCATCACTGTGGAACGTTGAAGATCAAGCCGCGCGGCTTAACGAACTTACAAGTCACGATGCCGATTTGAAAGAAGCACCGCTGCGCCGCGACGTGCGTTCGCTGGGACGCCTTTTGGGTGAAGTTCTCAGAGAACAAGTAGGCGATGAACTCTTCGCCGCCGTGGAAGAGTTGCGAACCCTATTGATCGAACATCGTGAGTCGAACAAATCCCAAGCGGAGAAAAAGTCCCTAATCGACCGCGCTGAAAGTATCGTCAGTCATCTGAGTGTGGAACAGTCGCACCAAATGACAAAGGCCTTTGCGATCTACTTCGAGTTGACCAACCTCGCGGAAACGAATCATCGGAAGCGTCGCCGCCGCGCAGCTCAGAGTTCCTCCGAACTCATCGCTCAACCGGGGTCCTTCCTCGGTACACTTCGGCGAATGCGTGACGCCGGCGTGGGTGCGGAAGCAGCTCGCAAGTGGTTGAGCAAAATTGAAATCATCCTCGTCTTTACAGCACATCCGACCGAAGTGGCGCGTCGCACCGTGCTTTTCAAACGGCAACGCATCGCTGCTGAACTCGAACAACTGGATCGATTACCGCTAACCGAACGCGAGTCATACAAACACGAGCAGGCAATCCTCACCGAAATAACCGCTCTCTGGCAGACCGATGAAGTCCGGCGTCGTCGCCCAAGCGTCAAGGACGAGATCAAGATGGGCCTTGATTATTACCCGACAGTCTTGTTCGACACGCTGCCAAACGTTTATGAGGGACTCGCCGAGGACTTTCGTGATGCATATGGTGGAGAACTTTCGGCCCACGACCTGCCTCAGTTAGTGCGGTTTGGATCCTGGATCGGTGGTGATCGCGACGGCAATCCGTCAGTAACCACGGAATGTACGCGCGACGCATTACAGATCGCGAGAGAGATGATCTTTGATCATTACATCAATCGGGTTGAAGATTTGATCTGGCACCTGACGCCGTCAACGCTTCAAGTCCCAGTCTCACCAAAGTTAATCGAAGCTCTGCAGAAGTATGTGAGTGCCATCAAAGTGCCAGGCTTGAATCCGGAGCGCCATGGACCAAACGAAATCTATCGTCGCTACCTTGATTTCGTGCTCGCACGTTTGGTGACAGCTCGTGAGAATGCCGGCGATCCAAACGCATATAAGAACGCCAGCGACTTCGAATCCGATCTGCTTTTGATACGCGAGAGCTTGACTCAAAACAACGGCGAAAGAGTCGCTCAATCACTTCTCGATCCCTTACTCAGGCAAGTTCGCACGTTCGGTTTTCATCTTCATACCCTTGACATACGTCAGCACGCCCGAATCCATAGTCGTGCTCACGAGGAACTTTCGAGCACTTCTACGAACAGCGAAGTCGGTTCGACAACCTTCCATTTGTCTGTCCCACCCTCCGCTGAAACAGAGAGCCTGCTCGATTCGTTGAGAATGATCCGAGCGTTGAAGCAAACCTTTCCCGCCGAGTCGATTCGCAGCTATGTCATTAGCGGCAGCAAGTCTGAACTCGACGTCGCATCGTTGGTCTGGCTGGCAGAATTGTCCGGCATTCAGGTGGCTGCCTCATCCACGAGCTCCGATCCGGGACTCATGCCTGTGCCGTTGTTTGAGTCGATCGAGGACCTCCGCAACTGCAGTGAGATATGTCGAACACTCTGGAGCCACCCTGAATACGCACGTCTATTAAATTCATGGGAGCGGCGCCAGGAAGTAATGCTTGGCTACTCCGATTCAAACAAAGACGGAGGAATGCTCACCAGCACCTGGGAGATCTTCAAAGCACATCGAGCGCTGCACGCGGTCGCGAAAGAGTGTGATGTACGTCTGACGCTATTTCACGGTCGTGGAGGAACAGTGGGTCGCGGCGGTGGTCCGACTCACCATGCGATCATAGCTCAACCTGTGGGCGCGTTCAGCGGTCAGATCAAGATTACCGAGCAAGGTGAAGTCATGAATTGGAAGTATTCCGATCCAATCCTGGCGGAACGTAATCTTGAATTAGTTATCGCTGCCTCGCTTGAAGCTCTGTCGCGACCGGGTGGGGGTTACGATCTCGATCAGGAAAGTGAAACTGCACTTGAGACGATGTCGCAGGACGCATTCGCTTTCTATCGCGAGAACATCGCTGAGAACTCCGACGTGCTTGCTTACTTTGAAGATGCAACTCCGGTTAAGGAACTGGAGTATGCACGCATCGGATCGCGTCCGACGCGTCGAAGCCAGCAACGTGGGTTGGATGATCTAAGAGCGATCCCCTGGGTATTTGGCTGGATGCAGAGTCGCCATGTGTTGCCGGCGTGGTTTGGTGTCGGCTACGCGCTGGAACGATTTGTGAATGCAAGTGCAGGCAACAAGTCTCTACTGCAAAACCTGCTGGAACAGTTCCCACTCTTTCATGAGCTCATCGACAACGTAGAACTCGGAATGGCGAAAGCAGATCACTCGATAGCTACGCTCTATGCCGGCTTGGTGTCGGACGTGGCACTTCGGGAACGAGTACTCGGTTTGATTGTTGAAGAGTTTGAAAGAACAAAGCGAGTGGTACTTGAGTTGACTAGTCAGCAAACATTGCTCGAGAAGAATCCGGTTCTGGCGCGTTCGATTCGACTTCGAAATCCATATGTCGATCCATTGAGTTTGATCCAGGTGGAACTGTTGCGGCGCAAGCGGGCGGGCGAAGAGAGTGAGAGCTTGAACTATGCGCTGGCGGCGACGATTAATGGCATCGCTGCAGGCTTGCGAAACACTGGCTGAAGATTGCGGGAACTAGGATCTGGTTATGCGGCTCTGCCGCCTCCCGTGCGGAAAGCCTCCGGCTTTCCGTCAAGTCCGCAACTCTTTTGCGGCTACGCCGCCCGAGGCGAAGCCTCTGATTCTTCTAAGTAACGAACGGAAAGCCAGAGGCTTTCCGCACGGGACGCGGCAAAGCCGCAAGACCAAAGTGATTTGCGCAGAATCGCGCTCAAGATAAGTCACCTTTTCAACACCTGACGCCGTGTCGTAATATCGACATCAGAACAACATCATGGCTGCAACCGCAAAAGAGTTTTACGCAAAGACCGTTCGAAGTCTCTCACCTCGGGAGCGACTGCGATTGGCAGCGATGATTCTTAATGACCTCACGAACTCAACGGAAAGCGTGGAATTTAGCGAATCTTGGAATGAGGAAGACTTGAAAGACTTGTCCAAGTTCGTACTCTCACAAAGCGAAAATCCTCATGAAACACCCGGAAAGAAAACCTCTCGGCCAAGGTGACGTAGTCCTACTCGATTTTCCAGGAGCTAAACAAACTAAACGGCGTCCAGTCGTAGTTGTTTCATCAGAACGGTACCACTTGGAACGACCCGATGTTTTGGTTGGCCTGATAACGACTCAAATCGCTCAAGCGACAGCAAATACGGATCATGTGATCAAAGACTGGATGCAAGTTGGCCTGAGCAAGCCATCGGCGTATCGAACGTTTCTGGCAACGATTCCTCGCTCAGCCATTCGGAAAAGTATCGGTCGACTGTCGAGGCGAGATTGGCAATCAGTTTTCAAGTGCCTTCTCGTGGCGTTTGGAGTTGGAGGTCAACCGAGAGAGCCCAACCCTTAGTTAGATTCACTTCCAGATCAAACTCCTGATCACAAAGAACGAGAAGAACGCATAGAACAGCACACACAACCACAGCAACCCTTCACGCCACATCGGCGCACGAATCTCGCGTGGCAAAAATCTCCGGTTCACTAAAAAGATCTGCACACCACCAATCACCATCACAATGCCTGCGACATTCGCCAGGATCGTGAAAAGTCTCAGGGGCGACGCAGCGCGAATCGCAAGCGCTCCCCAAATAGAAAAGATAACGAGGATGCCATAGTAGATTCGCTGGATGGCACTGTGTTTCCAATCACGCAGTTTCTTGTTCGACATCCACAGTGCGTCGGTGACTGTACGAACCAGGATATCCGTGTTGCCCAGTTGAGTTTTGAACAGTAACCAGAACCCGGTGAAGAGAGTTACAAACCAGAACCCCGGCCAGACTCGTTCAGCAAGATACTTTGCCTGGTAGGCGCCCGCACCTAAACCCTGCATGTCGGTACCGTGCGGAACGATGTGGGTTGCAAGATTCACATTCAGAAACATTCCTAGAAAACAGAAGACGCCCCACACCCAGATCTGATCCGCGTGAACGTAACGCATCCATTCTTTCCAGCGCGCCAAATTCTCACGATTGATCTCGAAGATCTTGCCAACGTGAGATAGCACTATTTCAGTTCCGCCGATTGCACTCGGTATCGCACCAACCTTCGCACCCATTCCGAATCCTTTGTCGCGCACCCAGTTTGTGATCGTGAGGTTTCCCAGTCCGCCGGAACCTGCGGTCGCAGCGAGTGCGCCGATGAGTCCCCAATCAATCGGCCTGGGCATTCCACTGAATTGGAAAAACCCTGAGAACGTCGTCCACCAGTGAGTCAGAGGAACGAAAGCAATGTTTACGAAAAGAAGAAAGCTGAACACGACGAACAACATCGTCCACGCAAACTTCTCCAGCATCCGTTCGATGGTTCCACCGAACGAAAGAATCAAAATCACAACGATGATCAAGATCGTGGCTGTCCAATTGAGCACCTGCCTGTTGTCGGCAGTTGGAACTTTGCCCATCCAGGCGCTGAGCAGTGTGGCGGCCGCACTCCCGGCCAGTGCAGGCCAACCCAATTGAAGGAAACCAAGAACGGTGTAGAAGAGAGCCCAAAACTTAGGCCCGGGCTTCAGCCGCATTATTCCGCCGTAGATTGGTTCTCCTGTGTAAAGGGTGTAACGGATCGCCTCGAGGTTAAAGATCACCTGAAGGAAAATGGCTGCGGTTACAAGCAGGAAAATGGACGATGAATATTTGACGGCGACGGCTGGGCCAACGAGCCATTCGCCACCACCGATCGACGTTGCGGCCATAACAGCTCCGGGCCCAATGACACGCAACATGTTTCGAAAACCAAACGGAGGAGGTGCAGGAAGTTCATCAACCTCCCAGGGTGGAAGTTGACCATGCGGGGGATTGTTCAAGCAGTCTCCTTATTCTGCAAAACTTCTGCTGTCTTTACTGCGTTGTCGAACAACACTTACAAGAATGAGTGGTGAAAGATTAACCTTGACGAGTGTTACGCGTCGAGATGCTTGCAAGCGGAGGAGGAGGCCTTGATAGCTAAGGTAGCGCTTAGACAGCGGCGATGTTATAACTCCATCCGCTTTGTAAATCCTCTTCTCACTGGAGGCCAATAATGACCTACGATTCCTCACATGCACTAGAACTTCTTCGACGCGGTTCAAACATTCCAACAGCAGTATTTCGTAACGGCCAGGAAGAAGCGATTCGTCATATAGTCGAAGGCGGCACTCGTTTACTTGTTGTTCAAAAGACCGGCTGGGGCAAAAGTTTTGTTTACTTTATAGCGAACAAACTCTTGCGCGAAGCAGGACATGGACCAGCAATACTGATTTCTCCCTTACTCGCACTGATGCGAAATCAGATTGCCGCCGCTCAACGCATAGGGATCCGAGCGGCAACCATCAACTCAGACAATCAGACGGACTGGGACGAGATCGAAGCAGGGGTAAGGCGGGATGACGTCGATATTCTTCTTATTTCGCCGGAGCGCCTGGCGAATGAGCGATTTCGCGGTCAGGTACTTGCGCGCGTGGCTGAACGCATTAGCCTGCTCGTCATCGACGAAGCACATTGCATCTCGGATTGGGGACATGACTTCCGCCCGCACTATCGTCTGTTGGAACGAATAATTCGCACACTTCCGAGAAACCTGAGATTACTTGCCACAACTGCCACCGCTAACGATCGAGTGATGAAGGATCTCACTGAAATCCTCGGTCCACAGCTGGAGATCTCGAAAGGCGATCTCAATCGACCTTCACTCAAACTACAAACCATTCGTCTACCGAATCAAGCGGAAAGATTGGCTTGGTTAGCTGAGCACATTCCAATTCTCACAGGTCATGGAATCATATATACGCTAACCATTCGCGATGCCGTTCAAGTTGCCGAATGGCTCAAGTCTCGCGGGCTAATTGTTGAGTCTTACACTGGCGAAACAGGTGAACGGCGCGCAGAAATCGAGCAGGCGCTCCTTGAGAATCGCGTGAAAGCATTGGTGGCTACAACAGCGCTTGGCATGGGCTTCGATAAGCCTGATCTGGCTTTCGTCGTTCACTATCAGGTGCCGGGCTCGGTCGTCGCCTATTACCAACAGGTTGGACGTGCCGGCCGTGCCTTGGATTCTGCATATGGCATTCTGCTCAGCGGCGCAGAAGACACAGACATTACTGACTACTTCATCGAAAGCGCCTTTCCAACAAGAGAAGAAGCTGCAAAAGTTTTGGACGCCATCGAGCGGGAACCGAGTGGGTTGTCTATCCCGGAACTATTGGGACGCATCAATCTTAGCAAGCGACGAATTCAAACGACGATTGATCTGTTGTCGTTGGAATCACCCGCACCGATTGTGAAACTCGATTCAAAATGGCAGCTGACAACAACCAGTTTGAGCGACTCGTTTTGGCAACGAACAAAACGTCTTACGGACCTGCGACGGGAAGAGCAACGACAAATGCAGGAGTACGTAAAACTCAAGTCGGGTCACATGGAATTCCTGATTCGCGCCCTGGACGGAATTCCAGGACAAGTATCAACGCCACCCTTACCTGACTTGGAAACTCACCCTGATCCTGTATTGGTTCAGCAGGCGATCTCTTTCCTACGGGCTACCAGCTTGGACATCGAAGCTAGAAAGATGTGGCCCTCAGGTGGACTACCGCGATATCGCGTGAAGGGCAAAATTCCAATCGAACATCAATTTCAAACAGGCAAGGCCCTTTGCGTTTGGGGTGATTCGGGTTGGGGACAACTTGTGCGCCAGGGTAAGTACAAGGATGGTCGATTTGCAGACGAACTCGTCGAAGCATGTGCATCCATGATTCGCGGGTGGAACCCAAAACCTCTGCCTACATGGATCACCTGCGTTCCGTCATTGCGACATCCAAAACTTGTCCCTGACTTTTCTCAGCAGCTTGCCAACAAACTGAATTTACCATTCAGAGTTGCACTCAAGAAAACCGATGATCGGCCCGAGCAAAAAACCATGGCGAACAGCACTCAACAGGCCCGCAACATTGACGGAGCCTTTGCTCTAGACGAGCAACAGGTGCTTACTGGTTCGGTCTTGCTAATCGATGATATGGTGGATTCGCGTTGGACATTCACGGTGGTTTCGTGGCTTTTACTAACACACGGAATCGATAATGTATTTCCGGTAGCTTTGGCGCTGACCGGTCATTCATGAATCACGATGAGCCCTTTGTTATCACCAAACACTCAGGCAATTCTTCTGCTCACGGCACCGTTAATGGTTGGTCGTTCAGAGACCTCATCGGAAACACTGCGACCAAGTGAATACAAAAGAGTTGCCGGACGTCTCATCCAAATCGATCGATTACCAAGTGATTTGATTGGGCCCGACGCTGAAGAACTATTTCCGGACCTGGAAGAGACAATTGAGATCGATCGCCTTCAACGATTGCTGGCTCGTGGTTTTCAACTGAGCCAGGCAATTGAACGATGGCAAGCCCGCTCAATCTGGGTAGCTGGAGTCACCGATGATTCATATCCGAAGAGAATCAGGCAGCGACTAAATGAGCACGCCCCGCCAGTTATTTATGGTTGCGGAAACACCGGCCTTCTCGACTCGGGTGGACTCGCCGTGGTGGGCTCACGAGAGGTGGATGAGCAACTGGTCGAGTTCACGTTGGCAGTGGGTAAACTGGCAGCTGAGGCCAACCAAACTCTGGTTTCAGGCGGCGCCCGAGGAATTGATCAGGCATCAATGCGGGGTGCTCTTGAAGCGGGAGGCAAAGCTGTTGGCGTCATGGCTGACAGTCTCGAACGGGCAGCCATGAATCGCGAACACCGCGAACTTCTCATGGAAGATCGTCTTGCTCTCATTTCTCCTTATGACCCGTCAGCTGGATTCAATGTCGGACACGCGATGCAGCGAAATAAACTGATCTACGCACTTGCCGACGCCGCTCTCGTGGTGAATTCGGATTATGAAAAGGGTGGCACATGGGCCGGCGCGATCGAACAGTTGGAGAAACTTCACTTTGTTCCTGTGTACGTCCGGGATGCAGGAAATGGTGGAGACAGTACCAAAGCACTCGCTGCCTTACAAAAAAAGGGAGCTCTCGCCTGGCCCAATCAGATGAACGCTGATGAGTTGGTTGGACTCCTAGGCACTCCCGTATCTCTCACAAAAGAAGCCGAGCAGATGTCGTTTCTTTAGAACTTCAGCGAAACGCCACTCGCTGGTTTACGTCGCGTTTTACTGGCAACATTTACGACAATCAGGCAGACTTGCGACCAGCGCAAAAGCTTTCCCATTGCAGATCGCGTTCAGGTAACCTCGCAGACGAATCCTTTTAGCTTGGGCGCAACTTCCAATTCGTTCAGGGACGTTCTGAAAAGATAACCTCGCGCTGTTGTTCCTCGTTCGATCGCCTATCCTCGTTGTTCAGCTCTAGATCGACGATCTAACGCCTCAATTCCCAGAAAGGAACCGCCATGAAGAAACTCACCGTCACTCTTTTGCTCATCACCCTTCCGGCAATTAACTGCTTCGGTTACGGGAGTCCAGGTCATCGCATGATCGGCCGGGTCGCAGATAAGAGACTAGCCGGGACGACAACTGCCACCAAAATTTCTACGCTGCTCAAGGGAATGACGCTGGCTCGCGCGGCAACTATCCCCGATGAAATTAAAGACCTCGACCAGGGCGGCACTTTTACCTTGCCCGCTCAGTTTGCAACGATTGAAACTCAGTTGAAGAAGTTTTGGGCCGCCAACAAACCCTCAACCTCGCATTTCTATCACCGCAACTTCCACTTTACAGATGTGCCGGTTGTTGGAAATGAACACTACAAACCGGGCGTGGTTGGTCGCTCTGACGTCGACATCGTTCACATGATCAACTTTTGTCTTGGAGTGCTGAAGGGCGATATCGCAGAAACTAACCCGCGGAAGATTACTAAGCCGGTTGCAATCATCCTGCTCGCGCACTACGTAGGGGATATTCATCAACCGCTCCACGTCGGCGCGCAATACTTCACGGCCCAGGGTCAGATTTTTGAACCGGGCGAGAATAACGAAGGCTTCGATGATCGCGGTGGCAATCAGCTAACCCTCAAACTGCTCAACGGAACTTTGCAGGTTAATGCCGGGGCGTTTCATATTTATTGGGACAACACACCAGTCGCAAACGCACGCGTTCGAATCAGCAAGAAGATTCAGGCACAGACACACCAACCGGTTGATCCGAACAGCGACAAAGTTGAAACGTTTCTCGCGCAAAACGAACCTGCCAACTGGAAACTACAGACACCAGTCGGAGATTGGGCTGAGGCCTGGGTGAACGATATCTTGCCGATGGCCCGCGAAGCTCATGAGCGTTTGACCTTCGATCACATAACTTTCACACCCAACTCCAAGACGATCAAAGGTGGCGACGCAATAGAGAAGAGTCCGGCAGACGGTGTTGCCTACAAGGTTTGGGCAGCTCAATCAGTCGAGCAGGAAGTTCAAAAAGCCGGGTGGAGACTGGCCGCACTTTTAAGTGAAGCGTTAAAGAACCAACCCTGACATCCACAGCCCACGCGAAAGCGCAGATTGGAGAAACTCATGCACGTCATATTCATTCCTCTGGAACCTGAGAGAACGGAGGCACCCGTAAGCAACTTTGAGATATTGAAGGAAGTAAATGAGTCCATTCGACACTGGGAAGCGTTGCTGTTCTCAAACGCCGAGAAGTTTTTCACAGTGGTCGCCATTTGTGTTGGCGCTGCCGGAGCTGTGGTTGCGTGGTCCGACGTCGCATTCGAGACAAAGCGATTCGTGATCACTTTGTTTTTGGGAATGGCTGCAATCGTCTCGGTTTGTGCAGTTGCAGTGATTTGGAGCACAAAGAATTATCTCTCGGGCTTCTACAATCGACGCGCGAATCTGAAAGGAGACGGACAGAAATTTGCCATGAGGTCGGAAGACAGCAGAGAGAGAGAGGCAGACAATCGGATCTTGCCATCGGCTGGGAAAACGGTGTGGGCGCTGACCTCATGTTTCATCGTTGCAGCTGTTTTGTGCCCGCTTTTGATCTGGGTCAGCTGGGGTACAGAACCTAAGAGGCCTTTGCTAGCTGGTGCACGACTCGAAGGCGCCAATTTGAGTGCCGTCCGTGGACTTACACAAAGCGATCTCGATGATGCTTGCGGAGACGCAGGGACGAAAGTCCCTGCCCATCTCTCCCCTCCTCGCTATTGTCAGCCCGTTTCACAGCAGCCTCAGCCCACGAGCACGCCCGAGCCGGTGAAGAATGAGCCGGTGAAGAAGTAACAAGAATTGTTCAATACCTTGAGACGTACGTAACCCGTGCAGTAGTCCAGTCAGCAGCCCGGTGCAGTAGCCCGACTGTCAAGGAGGGCTTCGATGCAAGGTACGCGTGCTGTCGAGCCCTCCTTGACAGTCGGGCTACCGCACCGGGCTACTGCACCGAACCCACTTACACTTCTCCTCCAAACCAAACGACTCTAGCCCGCATTTACTGTTGACAGTAAATACTGGCAAGTGTATTCTGCGTTTCGCTATGAAGCATCCGGTGGAACAAGAGCGTGGAAAGAAGTTTGTCGGACTGCCGGAATTTGCGGCCGTGTGTGAACGCGTCATGTCTGACCTCGGACTTGAGCAGGCGCGTGGCACTGTCACAAACGTTCCGGATGAACGGACGATTCGTTACTACCTCGCTGAGGGTTTGATTCAACCGGTAGACGAAAGGCAAGGCACGGCGTCGGTTTTTGCTTACGTTCACCTTTTGCAGCTTGTCGCGGTTAAGAAGCTGCAAGCAGAACATTTCCCGATCCGAAAGATCCGGGAACTCGTCGCAGGCAAAAGCGAGCAGGAGCTGGAGAGTCTTCTGGGTATTGGCACTCAGGCCAAGCGCTCCCGAGACAACGAGGCTAAGCGATATCTGGAATCGTTGCTCGCGCCATCAATGTCTATTGCGTTTGGTGAAGCGGTCGAACCCGAACCAATAAAACCAATGCGGATGCGGGCGGCAGCGGCACCTCCACCAGCGCACAGTTCTCCGCCAGACCAAACGGCCGTTTGGCAGAGGCTAGAAATCGAACCAGGGTTGGAGGTGCATATTCGTTCCGATTACACGCCCCCAACGACCAGCGCGCGAACGCGGAGTCTGGCTGACAGAATACGTGGAGTAATCAGCAGGTACTGGAAGGAGAAGTGAGAATCGGGAATCGTGAATCGTGAATTGTTAGTCGTGAATCGAGAGTCGAGATTTTATTAAGGAGACTAAAGCAATGACCCAGCAATTTCCCAAGGTTGAACTTTTAACGACGCGCGCGAAGTTGGAGGCAGGACGCGAACAAACGGTCGACGTGCTGATTCGAATAACTCCACCGGACCTGAATGCCTTAAACAACAGCCGTCCCGCATTGAATCTGAGTCTCGTGTTGGATCGTTCGGGCTCGATGGCGGGAGAAAAAATGGTCAAGGCTCGAAACGCGGCCATGTATTGCGTTGACCAAATGCTCCCGACGGATCGACTAAGCGTCGTAGCTTTCGATGACCACATCGACGTGTTGTTTCCCAGTGAACCTGTTACCAACAAGTCGTCGATGAAGAATCTGATTTCGCACGTCGAAGCTCGGGGTTCAACCGCTCTTCACGAAGCCTGGGTCCGAGGCGGACTAACAGTTAGTGAGCAATTGATCGACAAAGGCGTCAACCGCGTGGTCCTGATCACTGACGGCCTGGCTAACGTAGGAATCACAAGCACTGACGAGATCGTCTCCCAAGCTATGGGTTTGAACCAGCGCGGCGTCAGCACGTCAACCATCGGTATTGGTGACGACTTTAATGAAGACTTGTTACTCCCAATGGCGCAGTCTGCGGGCGGAAACGCCTGGCACGTTGTTGAGCCAAACGATATGCAGCGTATCTTCGAAGTAGAACTGCAAGGACTTATCGCCCAAGTTGCTCACACAGTCTCCTTGTCGCTCATTCCCGCTGATGGAGTACGCATTGTTGACCTGCTCAACGATTTTGAGTTGACCGATACCGGCCGTTATCGCTTGCCAAACTTGCAGGCCGGCTCACCTCTTGAAATCGTCGTGCAGCTAAGAGTTGGGGCGCAGGCAATCGGAAGTTCACTACGACTGCTGGACCTTCGACTTGGATTCACACCGCAGGACGCACGTGCAGCTGAAGTTCTGCGACAAGCACAAACAGTCGAGTTTGCGACTAAAGACGAAGTTGAAGCACTGCCAATTAACTACGAAGTGGTCAAAGCTTCGCAATTTCTCATGAACGCTCGAGCAAGAAATGAAGCCATGCGACTCATAGATGTGGGCCAGTTCACGGAAGCTGGTGTTGTTCTGGGGGCTTCCCTTCACGCAACCTACGAAGCATGTGCACCGTTAGCAAGTTCCGAGTCAGTGATGGAGGAATGCGCATCGCTTGAAGAGTTAGCTATGTCGTTAAAAGATCGGCTCAGGGACAAGATGAGTCGCAAACGTCTTGCCTACAGCGCACACAGGATTCGAACGAGCAAGTAGTTCCTGACCACGAAGGCTCTACACAAAGAGACAAAATACTACCCACGGCAGAGACTGTGTCAAAACTCGATTTTGCCTTCGGTGAGTTGGTGTTAGTTCGTGTGATTTCGTGGATCGTTTTGTTCGGGAACCTAACAGACGATCCACGAAATTACACGAATTAACACGAACAAAACACTAACCGTAATCCGAGTTTTTACACGGTCTCTACCGTGGGTGGGATTTTGAAGACGCCTTCGCGGTGAAAACCCTCATAAGCTGTAAAGTCTCTATAACAAAATCAACCCTCCTCTTGACCTTTTTTTTCCCGCTGGACTAGAGTCAACACGCGCTGCCTCCACCGAAGCAGCTCAATTTCAACTCCGTTTTAGTCTCACATGACTAACGAAAAACAAGAGCCAGATCTGTTTCTCAAGTGTCTGCTCGAAGCAAACGTCGACGGCATCATCGCCTTCGACCGTGAGTTTCGCTACACGCTTTGGAATCGGGCAATGGAGAAGTTCTCGGGGGTGAACCGTGAAAACGTTCTCGGAAATTCTGCTTTTGAGCTATTCCCTGGCCTGAAAGAGACTGGCGAAGACAAGTATTACTCAGACGCCCTGGCAGGCAAGACCATCGTTGCCGAGACTCGGCCGTACAACATTCCCGAGACAGGGCGTTCAGGTTTCTTTGACGGTTATTACTCTCCGCGACACGACGAGAACGGGGTTGTAGTGGGTGGGGTCGCAATCATTCGCGATGTCACCGATCGTAAACGCGCCGAAGCCACTGCCATCGAGGCCCATCGATTAGCGTTTCACGTTGAGAACACTCCGCTCGCTGTCATTGAATGGGATCACGAATTCCGGGTCCTGCGCTGGTCACCGGCCGCGGAACGGCTTTTTGGTTGGGTCGCCAGCGAGGTCATGGGCAAGAGATTTAGCGATTGGAGTTTTGTTGTTCATGACGACGTGGACGCGGTCAACGAAGTTGGAAATCGCCAGAACCAGGGTCAGGAACATCATGGCATTTCGCGCAACCGGAATTACACAAAACTGGGATCGGTCGTTAACTGCGAGTGGTACAACTCGGCACTATACGATCAAAAAGGCAAACTCATTTCGGTCCTCTCGCTTGTCCTCGATGTTACTTTAGCCACGCGTATCGAAGACGCGCTCCGCAAATCCGAAGCTCAGTATCGACTCCTTTTTGAATCGAACCCCCACGCGATGTGGGTTTACGATCAGGAGACGCGCCGCTTCCTCGCTGTGAACAACGCAGCCATCCAAAATTACGGTTATTCGCGCCATGAGTTCTTGGCGATGACTATTCACGACATTCGGCCCAGTGAAGACTCGAAACTACTTGTTGATTACCTCGCAAGTGCAAATCCCGGATTCAACCGAGCCGGCGTGTGGCGTCACCAGAAGAAGGACGGCACGATCATCAACGTCGAAATTACTTCGAACCGGTTGGACTTTGAGGGCAGACGCGCTGTCTTCGTCCTGGCAAACGACATCACGGAAAGCAAAAAAGCTGAAAAGGCACTGCGCGAAAGTGAAGATCGCTACCGCGACCTCGTGGATAACAGTCATGAATTGATCTGCACCCACGACCTTGAGGGCCGAGTGATTTCGGTCAATCCCTGGGCCTCACGTGTGTTGGGTTATCCGCCGGAAGTTTTGATCGGAATGAACATACGCGATGGCCTTTTGCCTGAGTATCGCAATCAATTCGACGAATACATCCACAAGGTAAAGACAGAAGGATCGGCAAAGGGAGTGATGAAGATCCGAACTGCGAGCGGCGAAATCAGACTATGGGAATACTACAACACCCTTCGCACCGAGGGAGTTGAAATACCTATTGTGCGTGGCATGGCTCACGACGCAACTGAACGCAGACTGGCGATGTATCGAGAGAAGGAGGCCCGACTTGAAGCCGAAGCAGCTAACCGGGTCAAGGATGAGTTCCTATCAACTCTGTCCCACGAACTGAGGACACCACTGACAGCTATTATGGGTTGGTCGAATTTGCTTCTTCATGGTGAAGTCGATCCGTCAAAGCAGCGGCGTGCAATTGAGACGATCGCACGCAATGCCGACTCGCAGTGTCAACTCATCGACGACTTGCTTGAGGTATCGCGGATCATTACTGGCAAACTTCGTCTCGATTTCGCAGCCTGCGAACTCCAGCCCGTTATCGAAGCGGCAGCCGAAAGTATCCGACCAACGGCGGAAGCTAAGTCAGTATCGCTCGAACTCAAACTCGATTCAGAAGCGGGTCCAGTTTTTGGAGATCGTGAGCGACTCCAACAAGTCGTCTGGAACTTGCTTTCGAATGCGGTGAAGTTCACACCAAGCGGCGGAAAAGTAAACGTCAACTTGCAAAGAATCAATTCGCACGTGGAAATTTCAGTAACAGATTCCGGCGCCGGAATTAATCCTGATTTTCTCCCATACGTGTTTGAGCGGTTCCGACAAGCCGACGGGTCAACTACCCGGGCTCATGGCGGACTCGGCCTGGGCTTGGCGATTGTCCGCCACCTGGTTGAGCTGCACGGCGGAGTGGCGTCAGCTGATAGTGAAGGCCTGGGAAGAGGAGCAACCTTCACAGTGCGCATGCCATTGATGAACGCTGTTGGGCATCAATCGCCCGTTGAAGCAGATCAGCTGCCAGGCACGGCAGTCTTCGCTGGACCGCGACCAGCGTCGTTGAATGGTATGCGAGTGCTGATTGTTGATGACGAGGCTGACGCTCGAGAACTTGTAACCGTGATGTTGGCCCACTGCGGTGCTGAAATGAAAGCTGCTTCGTCGTCCGGCGAGGCGCTGGAAATCATTGAGAATTGGAAACCCGATGTTTTGATTGCTGACATCGGAATGCCCGTCGAGGATGGCTATGGACTGATCACACGTTTGCGTGCGCTGCCGATAGAACGTGGAGGGAACACGCCGGCGCTTGCACTAACGGCTTACGCTGGAACCGAGGATCGCCTCCGGGCTCTGTCAGCTGGGTATCAGGTGCATCTTTCGAAACCGGTTGATCGGGTAGAACTCGCGGCGATTGTGGCTAGGCTTACTGAACGATAAAAAATCATTGGTCATTTGTCATTGGACATTTTTCATTTGTCATTTGGTCGCGGGAGTTGTGGCTTAGTGGCGATAGAGTCAGTACCACAACGCGGTAGCGTGTGGCTCGACCCAAATCCAAGTTGAGTTGTGACGACTCGCAACACTAAGCCACACGCTACCGCGTTGTGGTACTGACTCCATTGCAATCGGAGTTCTGCTCAATGACCAACTGAAAAATGTCAAATGATATCTGACCAATGATCTTTTGATCGCTCATCCTACATCATCGCAATTATCCGTAGCGGCCCGCCGCTTCCGCCTTTAATCTTCATCGGCAAAGCCACAATCGTAAATCCCTTCACGGGAAGTTGATCGAGGTTGGCCACGTTCTCAAACGCCGGGACATTCTTTTCAAACAACGCTCGATGACTCTCGAACATTGTTGACTGGCCACGATCGATACTCGCGGTATCTAAACCAATCGCCTTGATTGATCTGTTCTGCGTTAACCACCGCGCGGCTTCGGGATCTAAACCCGGGAAGTGAAGCTTGGCGACAGCAGCTGCGCCACGTTCGTCTGTTCCTAGATACTTTCTGCGATCAGGATAAAACTTCCCAAAACCCGTTCGTAGTAAAACGATGCTGCCAACAGGAATCTCTCCGTTCTTCTTTTCCCAATCTTGAAAGTCAGCAACACTGATCAAGTAGTCGGCGTTGCCGGCACATTGCTTCGTTACATCCAACACGAGACCGGCGCCCGTAAGCTGGTCAACAGGTATTTGGTCGACACTGTTTCGGCCTTTCGCGAAGTGCACGGGAGCGTCGAGGTGTGTTCCCCCGTGTTCCGCAGCTGAGTATCGATAGGCCGAGTAGTAGTAGCCGTTTTCGGTCATGCCTTCGGCATCAGTCTCAAGCTTGAAAGTCTCAGCTGTCGGCCAGTAGACCGACTCCGCGTCGAAGGAATAAGTGAGATCAACAATCTTGCGAGTTGGCTTCGTTTGAAACAGCAGAACAGAAAGTAATGAAATCAAAACCAGGGGTAAATACTTCATCTCTACAGACTCCTTTGTTAGAGTGCGGTTGATCTGAGTGTGATGAGGTCAGTACCACGACGCGGTAGCGTGTGGCTCGGGGTTGTGATGATAGCACTTCACACCCCGTAAGAGAGCCACACGCTACCGCGTCGTGGTACTGACTTCACCTTGGCTTCAGTTACAATGCCAACACAATTCAATATTAAGGAGCGACTGAATGGAACTCGGAATGGTAGGTCTGGGACGCATGGGGGCCAACATGGTGCGGCGCTTGTTGAAAGGAAAACATCAGTGCGTTGTTTACGATCGCAGTGCCGAGGCCGTTCAGGCTCTGGTAAACGAAGGCGCAGTCGGTGCGGCGTCGCTCGCTGAGTTCATCGCGAAGATGCAAACGCCGCGAGCAATCTGGCTGATGATACCCGCCGCACTTGTCGATGCCACGCTGGAAGAACTCTCGAGTCTCGTTAGCGCTGACGACATCATCATCGACGGCGGAAACTCTTATTACATCGACGACATCCGTCGCTCTCAAGAACTCAAAACCAAGAACATTCATTATGTCGATGTTGGCACAAGTGGCGGTGTCTGGGGATTGGAACGTGGCTACTGTCAGATGATCGGAGGTGAAGCTGAGGTCGTTACCCATCTCGATCCGATCTTCAAAACGCTCGCTCCAGGTCGCGCCACCGTCCCGCCAACCAAAGGACGAAGCGACGAAGGAACTGCACAGGAAGGTTACCTGCACTGTGGACCTGCCGGCGCGGGCCATTTTGTAAAGATGGTTCACAACGGCATTGAGTACGGATTGATGGCCGCCTACGCCGAAGGCTTAAACGTCCTGCATCATGCGAACGTCGGTCAACTCGACCACGCAAAAGATGCAGAGACCACGCCGCTCCGTTATCCGGACCATTACCAGTACGACTTTAACCTCGCAGACATAACAGAACTTTGGCGGCGTGGCAGTGTAGTCGCATCGTGGTTACTTGATCTCACCGCGATCGCGTTGGCTGAGCAACCGAAGTTAGAAGACTTTTCCGGGCGCGTCTCAGATTCAGGCGAAGGTCGTTGGACGATTGCGGCAGCGATCGAAGAGGGGGTGCCGGTTCCTGTTTTGAGTGCAGCTCTGTTCCAAAGATTTAGTTCGCGAGGCGAAGCTGACTTTGCAAACAAGATACTGTCAGCAATGAGGCTACAGTTTGGCGGACACAGCGAGAAGAAACATTAAGAATTGCGTTATTTGAAATTTGAAACCTGCAATTACCAACAGGAAACACCGCTTTGTCGACAAACCCAACCCAATTCGAACCAATCTCACTTCCCAAAGCTGATCCGTGCGTCATCGTGATCTTCGGAGCAACCGGCGACTTAACACGTCGCAAACTCATGCCTGCGTTGTTTCGGCTCACGTGCGAAGGATGCCTCGACGAAGTACACATTCTCTGCGTCGGTCGCAGTCAAATCTCAGACGAAGAATTCCGCAAAACAGTTCGAGAAGGCTTGAACCAATCGAACAAAGTCGAACAGTGCAGTGACGAAAATTGGGAACTATTTACCAAACGAATCTATTACCACACCGGGGAAATAGACAACGACGACACCTACACCGCAATAGCCTCACGACTTGAAGAACTTGCTACACAAGGTGCGAGCCGGAATTGTTTGTTTTACTTCGCCACGCCGCCAACCCTTGCAACCACGATTGTCGAAGGTCTAGGCAAAGCCGGGCTTGCCAAACGCGATCAGGGATGGAGTCGCATTGTCATCGAAAAGCCGTTCGGCCATGATCTCGAATCTGCGAAGAAACTCAACGCTGAGATCGCCGCAGTGTTTCAGGAAGATCAGGTCTACCGAATCGATCACTACCTCGGCAAAGACACTGTTCAGAACATCCTCGTGTTCCGTTTTGGAAATGCGATGTTCGAACCGATCTGGAATCGGAACTACGTTGATTTCGTAGAAATCACTGCCGCAGAAGGACTGGGTGTTGGATCTCGCGCCGGCTATTACGAAGGCGTCGGCGCGTTACGCGACATGGTCGCCAATCACCTGCTTCAGCTACTAACCCTTACGGCCATGGAACCACCGGTTGCGTTCGACGCGGATTCGGTACGAGAAGAAAAGGTCCAAGTGTTGCGCTCGATTCGACGATTGAAGCCGGAGGAAGTTGCGGTCCGCACCGTCCGCGCACAGTACAACTCAGGCACGATCGATGGCGAGCAGGTGAAGTCGTACAAAGACGAGGACAAAGTCGCCCACAACTCAACAACCGAGACATATTCGGCGATTGAGTTTCACGTCTCAAACTGGCGGTGGAGTGGTGTCCCATTTTACGTTCGCACGGGGAAACGACTCGGCAGGAGCGTTACAGAGATCGCGATACACCTGAAGCGCACTCCACAGGCATTGTTTGCTCGAACACCAGACGAACAGATCGAACCCAACGTAATCGTTTTGCGAATTCAACCGAACGAGGGAATTATTGTTTCGTTCGGGGCAAAACATCCCGGGTTTGAAATGCGAACCAACGTTGTACACATGGATTTCTGTTACGAGAGCGGATTTGGAGTGCGCTCGCCCGACGCGTACGAAACGCTTTTGCTCGATGCGATGCAGGGCGACGCGACGCTGTTTACTAGGAATGATGAAGTTGAAGCGCAATGGAGACTGATAACGCCGATCGAGGAGGCATGGGCTACGCAAGGCGAGACTGTCTTCACGACGTACCCTGCTGGCAGCGATGGCCCGCCAGAAGCCGATGAAATGCTAGCGAGGAACGGGCACCGCTGGCGCAAGCTGAAAGAGACTTTTGCCGGATGCGACTAAGCGTGTGGCAAAGACTTCAGCCTGTGTACTAAGCCATATATCATCTGACATTTCTCAGTTGGCCATTTTGAAAAGCAGTGAAACCTTCGATTGAAATTTTGAGCGACCCGGAGCAGTTGGCTCGTGCCGCTGCTCAAAGAATTGTCGTGCATAGCAAAGCTGCCGTGTCGAAGAATGGCACTGTCACAATTGCTCTGTCAGGTGGTTCCACGCCTAAACGTCTATATGAACTCCTGGCAAACGCTGACGAAGAATTCTTTTCACAGATATCGTGGGATCAAGTGCAATTCTTCTGGACTGACGAACGACACGTGGGCCCTGATCATCCGGACAGCAACTATCGAATGGTCAATGAAGCAATGCTTTCTAAAGTGCCGATCGAGAGTGCGCAAGTACATCGAATGTTAGGCGAACTAACCGATCCAAATGAAGCTGCACACAGGTACGACTCTCTGCTAAAGAAAACCTTTGACTCTGAACTTCCTCGTTTTGATTTGGTGTTGTTGGGCCTGGGAAACGACGGACATACAGCTTCGCTCTTCCCCGGCACAACAGCATTGCTGGAACAGCATCAACTGGTAACTGCGCCGTGGGTCGAGAAACTAAATAGTCATAGACTCACGATGACCCTGCCGCTATTGAACAACGCTGCCACGATCGTCTTTCTGGTCAGTGGCTCGGAGAAGGCTGACATTCTCACGCAGGTGCTCGATGGCCCACCGTCGCAGTTCCCCGCCCAACTAATTAATCCAGTCAACGGTCAACTAACTTGGTTAGTCGATCGCGCCGCCGCCACAAATCTGACACTTCAGTGATGGCTCAAATGTCCGATATGCCTTTAGCTTGTTGGGTTGCAGTAAAGAATGAGCGCTGCGGTAAAAAAGGATAGAAAAACGACAAGCTAAAGCTTATCGGACATTTGAGGTTACTAAAGGGAAACGAGCATTGAAAAACTTGAACGAACCTGCCGCTGCTCTATCAGCAACTCTTCGAAGTCTTCACTTGAGAGCGCTTTGCTAAATAGAAAACCTTGAACGACGTCGCACTCCAACTCATTTAGCGATTCCAATTGATCTCGTGTCTCAACGCCTTCTGCGATGACAGTCAGATCCAGCGCATGTCCCAGCGTGATAATCGCTCTCACAATTGCGGTGTCGTGTGGGTCTTTACATAGGTCGCTGACGAATGATCGATCAATCTTCAGCGTATCGATCGGAAATCGTTTCAGATAGTTGAGCGATGAATAGCCGGTCCCAAAATCGTCAATCGCGACTTTGATCCCCATCATCTTCAACTCGAGTAACTTTTCAATCGCCTTCTCCGGGTCTTTCATGATTGAGCTTTCGGTAATCTCGATCTCTAACCAGTTGGGATCCAGATTTGTCTCTTTTAATATTTCTTCGACACCGGAGATAAAAGTCTCCTGCTGAAACTGACGTGCGGAGCAGTTAACTGCCAGCCTCATCGGCGCAAGTCCCGCATCCTGCCACGCCTTGTTCTGACGACAGGCATTTCGGAAAACCCAATCACCGAGCGTAATGATCAGGCCACTCTCTTCAGCGAGCTGAATAAATTCTTTTGGATACAGGAGTCCCAACCCTGGATGCTGCCAGCGTACAAGTGCCTCCATACCGACCAAATGAAAGTCGTTATTACTCACCTGCGGTTGGTACTGCACGAAGAACTCATTGCGCTCCAGGCCCGGACGAAGATTACTTTCCAAGACGAGCTGCCGCAGCGATCGCGTCGTGCCACCAGCGGTATAGAATTGATAATTGTTCCCTCCCTGCTCCTTGGCTCGATCAAGAGCAACCCCCGCGCTTTTTAGCAGCGTGGCGGTATCACGGCCGTCGTGCGGATACAGACTGATGCCAATGCTGTTGGAAACAAAGATCTCCTGTTCTTCAAAGATAAACGGCTGATCCAGTGTGTCCTTAATTGCTCGGGCCGTCGTAGCGGCGTCCTGGGCTCGCGAAACCTCGGTGAGCAAAATCGCAAACTCGTCGCTACCAAACCGTGCAACCGTATCGCAATCGCGAACGCAACTCGTCAAACGTTGGGCGACTGACTGTAGAAGCAGGTCTCCGGCGAGATAACCAAGTGAGTCGTTTACCGTCTTGAATCGATCAAGATTCAGCAATAACACTGCCTGCATTTGATTGCTGCGGTGTGAGAGCGCAATTGCCTGTTTCAGTCGATCTTTGAATAAAGATTGGTTAGGCAGATCCGTCAACGCATCGTGATAGGCGAGGTGGTTCAGCTTACCCTGGGCCTGTTTGTTCTGAGACAGGTCGATAATAAAGCAACTGATCTCATCCTCGTTAACTGCGGCGCCAAACAAGACCGGCACCCGACTTCCGTCAGCGCGTATGAGTTCCTTCTCGAAAGGCGTGCAGGCGCCAAACGCCGCAAGCTTCTCAAAAGCATCTTCATCGAGCCTCTGATGTTCAGGCGGTGTCAGGTCGCTGAGTTTGGCTGGCAGGTCTTTACGTGAATACCCCACAGTCCGCAGAAAGGCGTCGTCGACATGACGAAACACCCCTGCCACGTCGATACAGGCAAGACCAATTAAGCTCGACTCGATGATCCGGCGCAGACTGGCATCTTGCTTAGCTGTTGATGCCTCGTCAGACGCCGCTTCGTGGTGTGCGGACGTAAGTTTCATCCTAAGCACTTTCGTAAAAGGCTTATCGAGAAACGCGGGAGGTAAATGTTTCTGAAAAAGTGAAGAAGGGCAGGTTGGCCGTTCAACCCAATCGCTAGCCTAACAGAACGGCGTGAGAGTTTTCAACGAGTTTTTGGAGAATCTAAGATTCAAGGCTCGCGGAACAAAGAACAAGTCAGGACGCGCGGTTGGCCTGGGCTTTTTATCGACTGCTTCCGGAATAGAAACAGCAAAGATGGGCCGGGCCAAGTCAGCACTTCCTGACTTGTTCTATTTTCAATGCGGAATCGTTATCGCACAGCAGCGGCGCTACTCGAGGTCATCGCAGCACCCGCAGGTAACTTGTCCATCAAATAGCGGGTCAACAGTCCAAACAAGTGCCGCGTTGTTCCTGGTCCTTCGTAAATTCCGTGGGAGCGATTGGGATACGACATCATCGAAAACTGCTTGTTGGAGGCCACCAGCGCATTGATCAGTGCCTCGGTTCCCTGGTAGTGGACGTTGTCGTCGCCGGTGCCATGCACCACGAGCAATTTACCTTTGAGCTGGCCGGCAAATGTTACCGGCGAACTCTGTTTCCATTCATCCGGATGGTCCTGAGGTAGCCCACAATAGCGCTCCTGATAGATAGAGTCGTAGTAATGAATGTCGGGTACCGGCGCCACTGACATTCCAACTGCATACACATCCGGGTAGCGGAACATTGCATTCAGTGTCGATGAGGCCCCACCGCTCCAACCCCAAATACCTATCCGCGTTGGATCGACAAACTGCCACTTTGCAATCGCCTTTGCCGCCGCAGCCTGGTCACCCGAATTCACTATGCCCATCTTGCGATAGATTATTTTTCGCCACGCTCTACCTCGCGGAGCAGGCGTTCCGCGGTTGTCTACACTCATCACGATGTAGCCTTGTTGCGCCAGCATCTGATGCCAGAGTCGATCGCGTCCACCCCAACGGTCCAGAACCGTCTGACCCCAGGGCTCACCATAAACATAAAACAGGACCGGGTAGTGTTTCTGGCTATCGAAGTCAGGTGGCTTAATCATCCAGCCATCAAGTTGCACACCGTCGCCGATGTCGACCTTGAAAAACTCCGTAGCGGTAGGTTTCAACTTCGCGAGCCGCTCCTGGGTTTCGTGATTATCGATCAACGAGCGCACAAGTGAGTGATCGGGGAGACGCACGACATCTGTAGTCGGCACTCGGTTGAATGTTGAGTAAGTGTGAATAGCAACATCACCTTTAGGTGAAATGTTGTACCCGTGAGTGCCGGCATTGGCAGCTGGGGTCAAGCGTTCTGCTTTACTCGAACCGTCGAGTCGAACTCGATAGAGATATCTTTGTGTGGCGCTCTCTGGGGAAGCAATGAAATAGATCCATCCGCCTTTCTGATCGACACGCTCGACACTCACAACGTCATAGTTGCCACTCGTAATTGTTTTGACGTCGCTCCCGTCGCGCGACACCGAGAATATGTGTCGCCAACCATCGCGTTCACTCGCCCACAGAAACCGCTTGCCGCCATCAATCCATTCCGCGTCGCCGCGCGCCAGTCCTGTCTTATCCCAATCGATATCACCCCATGCGATGTCGACCCATGCTTCGTCCTTTTCGGTAAGCACTGGTCGCACTTTACCCGTTCGAACGTCTCCAAGCATGACGATGTTGGTGTTCTGTAAGCGGTTGAGTTGTTGAATGACGACTTCGTCGGAACTTGCTGCCCACTCCATGCGTGGCAGGTAGTTATTTCGTGGGTCACCACTAATATCAAACCAACGCGTTGGGCCACCGCTTGCTGAAATAACACCGACACGCGCAGCAGAGTTAGTTTCACCGGCCTTGGGATAAGGGAATGTCGTCACGACAGGGTAAAGAGCTGCCGTGTTGTTGATGAGCGTCATCTCTTTGACGCCTTCTGAGTTCAACTGCCAGTAGGCGATCTGTTTGCTGTCGGGACTCCAGCGAAAACCGTCACGACAGAACAACTCTTCTTCGTAAACCCAATCAAAGGTCCCATTGACGATGTATCGAGCGCCATCATTTGTCAGTTGGGTAATCTTTGAATCGCCGGAAAGATTCTCGACGTAGATATTGTTCTCACGCACGTATGCGACGCGTTCGCCGTCAGGTGAGAACTTGGCAAACATCAAACTGGAAGGCTTTGCATCGGAGCCACCAAGCTTGCGAAGTGTTCCCGCTTTTAAGTCGAGTACCCAGTAATCACCCCTGGTGTTACTCCGCCAAACCCGCGCCGAATTAGTAAAGATGAGTACCCTCTGTTCGTCACTAGTGAGGGCAAATTCCTCAACGGTCAATGGCTGCTCACCGGTCGGAGTAAGCTTTTCAGCAGAAACTTTGACGGTTCGCTCACCACCGAGCGCGTCGTAACGCACTATGTCGACAGCATCCTTTTTCGCGGCTGATGGTTCAAGCGCAAGATATCCGCTTCCATTTTCCTGCCAGGCAACCGGGCCCAGGGATTTAGTTCGATACGTAAAGATCGAGTCCACAGTCAACAACGAAGGGTCGACTTGTTGAGCCAGAACGGGGACAAGCAGAAGTAAGAAAACTGGGATGAGCAGAATTTTGTGTTTCATGTTTTTTGTACCGCGGAGATGAATTAGGAGCGAAGAGGATTCTACAGTGGTGGGGAAGAAAATAGAAATTGCTGATTTTGGCCTTGGGTCTTTGGTTTTGGATTCCGGCCATCAAAAACCGAACACCCGATACCCGGCACCCAAGACAAATAACCCAACACCCAACTCAATTTGAAAGCGAACGAAGCAGACCCGCGATTGCTGCAACCAGTTCGGTCTGCTCGATCGGTTTGGCGAGGTGGGAATGATAACCGGCGGCCAGTGAACGTTCGCGATCTTTACGTGTTGCATACCCCGTCAAAGCAATCGCCGGAACGCGGCCTTGCCCCAGTGGCAATGCTCGAATTTTTTGAATCAATTCATAACCGTCCTGCTCGGGCATGCCGATATCAGAAACGAGCACATCCGGCGCCTTTTCAAGAAATACGCTGATCGCGTCAGCAGCTGAACCAACGGCAGTGACCTCCGCACCATGTTGCTTCAACATAGTGCTGATTAGTCTCCTCGAGTCCTCATCATCTTCGACTAACAAGACTTGGACACCATCGAGCCGGATCTTATCGACTGCCAGTTTCTTGCGACGCTCCACTTCCCTTCGCCTCTCTTCGGCTCGCGCAGGATCGCGTCGCTCCTGACACATCGGAAGATCGACGGTAAACGTTGATCCCTTTCCGACCCCATCACTGTCGGCGCTCACGTTACCACCGTGTAGTTCGACGAGGTGTCGAACCACCGCCAGACCGAGACCCAGGCCACCTTGCTTTCTTGAGATCGATCCTTCTGCCTGTCGAAAACGATCGAATACGTAAGGCAAGAACTCGGGAGATATGCCTTCACCCGTATCACTCACCTGCAAACGCACTAACGATTCAACGCAATCAAGATTGATCCGAGCGCTGCCGCCGCGCGGCGAAAACTTGATCGCGTTTGAAAGCAAATTCCAAATGACCTGGCGAAGCCGATTGGGATCGCCTCTAACTAAAAACGTTCCTGGCGCAAACTCTACCTGCAATTGAATGCTCTTGGCTCCGGCCGTTGGTCGCAATGCATCGACGGCGGCTTCAACAATGGGAGCGAAATTCAACGGGTGAAGTTCGAGACGAAGATTGCCCGTAATGATTCGCGATACATCCAGTAAGTCGTCGATTAGTCGCGCCTGGGAACGCGCGTTTCGTTCAATCGTTTCGATAGCGCGGGCGACGTTCGGACCTTCGACTTCGCCATTGCGGATCATGGACGCCCAACCAAGTATTGAGGTTAACGGTGTCCTCAACTCGTGTGACAATGTCGCTAGAAATTCATCTTTCAAACGGTCGGCTTCTTCCGCATGCCTGCGCGCATCGCGTTCCCGCACCAACAAGGCGCGGCGTTCTTCTTCGGCAAACTTGCGCGCCGTGACGTCGAGCACCAGCGATAACACCGAAACCAAGTTGCCGGTTTCGTCATGCAAGACGGAGTTGTACCATTCGCAGTGAACGACGGAGCCGTCCTTGGTGTAGTTTCGATTGTAGAGAACTCCTCGAACTTCTAAGCCTTCGCGCTGCCGTACGGTAACAGTCTCGACGGCGTCCACGTCCGCTGAGAAGACAAACTGCCACTCGTTGACATGTTTGCCCAGGACCTCGTCAGCGCTCCATCCAAACAACGCTTCAGCTGACTCGGACCATCGCGATACACGAAAATCACTATCCCACTCAATCACCGCCAGCGGAGAGTTTTCGAGATGCGAAGTAAGTCTCTGATAAGTTACCGAACTATTGGTTGATTTGGTTGAGTGAACGACCCCGACTCCGCCAATGATCGCCCCCTGATCGTCAGCGAGCGGCGCGTAGTGAGTTTCCCTGTTTGAAAGTGCTGAAGAGAATGAACTGGATTTGTAGACTGAAACTTCACCTGCTAGCGTTCGATGAAAGTGTGCGGCCTCATCTGTTTCCTTGAAGCGCGGAAACAAATCCCAGGGCATTCTTCCCACCACCGCCGAGTATTCGAGGCCCGCAAGGCGTTCCATCCTCCGATCCCAGGCAGTGATCCGGCTTTCAAGATCAAACGCGAAAATGCCATCGACGCTAGCGTCGAGGAATTTTGTTAGGAATGGTAAGGGCAGTTCGTTCAAGATCAATGGCTGAGGCAAGGCGGTAAATTCTGGGGCAAAATTATTGTAACGGAAAATGAGGAAGCGTTGCGGTAAAAATGAAGACTCCCTTCAGGGAAAGTGCACCTGCCTACTGCTCCTGCCTTCTGCCTACTGTCACTTCCGCGGCCACCGCTCCATTTTGTAGACACGCTGCCGACCCGGCTTACCGTCGACGACGGGCCATTTGAGAATCGCAGTCCAGGTGTTGTCCGACTCACGTTGCCAGCGAAAAGAGTTCTTTGCCTTGACGAGCGGTTCAAACGTGACGCCCTGGTAGTCGATTGTTGTGGCGATCCAACGCGAACCCTCGCCGCCATTGGTAAACTGGCCATCCTTCAATTCAAAGCGTGTAGTGTCTTCGACGGTTTTCAATGTCTCATCCGTGAACGCATCAACCGCTAAGGTAGTTTCGTTCTCGAAGCGATAACGCTCGAAGAATGGAGCGTCAACATCTCCTGAACCGCGCCAGGTTCCTTCAACCCAACGCAACTTCTCCAGATCTGACGCAGAGAACTTCTTTGTCTCGGGTGGCTGCGCCTGTCGGGGGAGTTGGGTGGATTGCACAGACCAGACAAGAATTGTAGCGACAATTAGAAGAAGAAAAGTTGTCAGGTGGCTCATACGACGATGATAGGCGATGTGCGGTCGAGAGTCATGGAAAGCCGAATCTGGGTACTGGTTCATTTTGAGCAAGGCATAGTTTCAGCTGAATCCTACTTCTCATTCTCACCGTGGCTTGAGCCCGGTGAAACGCGCTGCCAACGACCTTGGAAACCGTTTCAACGGTTTATCTAATGCCCGCAGGTAAACGGTTGAAACCGTTCTCATTCTTTACCGCTGCCATAACACCGGGCTAAAGCCACGGTGAGAATGAGAGAAAGTTCGCGAGGACACTACGCCTGCTCAAAATGAACCAGTACCCGAATCTAAATTGCTCACGGCACCTGTTATCATCAAACGAATGAAGAAGTGGCTCGCCAGAACTCTTAAATTCCTCGCGCTCGTATTGGTGCTCACCGTCGCGACCACAGCCATTCGGATCTATACATACGGCAGCAACTCGGTCGACATTAATGCCGATGCAGCAGTGGTTCTCGGCGCAGCAGTGTGGACCAACGACGTCTCTCCTGTCTTTCGCGAACGGATAAACCATGCGATCGAACTCTATCGCCGAGGCAAAGTCCACAAACTCATCTTCACAGGAGGCCAGGGAAATCAAAACGAACCTACCGAAGCCGCAGCCGCAAGGGCCTACGCATTGGCCAATGGCGTCCCTTTGCAGGACATCCTGGTCGAACAAAAGTCACACACGACTTATGAAAACGTTGTCAACGCAAAACAGCTTGCTGATGCCAACAACTTGAAAAAGGTGTTGATAGTAAGCGACCCAATGCACATGAAACGTGCAATGACCATGGCGTCCGATGTTGGTCTCGATGCCCATCCTTCACCTACGCCAACAACGAAGTATAAAAGTCTGCAAGCACAGATGACCGAACTCGCCCGCGAGACGGTTTACTATTTGGGATACCTCCTGGGACGTTAGTGGAAACTCGCAACTCGGAATTATCCATTCGGCACGATCAGCAACCAGCGTCGAGCTTTTCACATCTATCGTCTTGAGGTTTCAATCACATGCGTATTGCGACAGCTTGCTCACTCGCTTTACTACTCACGATCGCCTGTGCCTCGGAGCGAAAGGTCCAAACCCGCAAACCTGCCATGCCGGCAGCCTTTGCTGTCGACGTCACATTTCACGACTCCAAAACCAGCTCGACCTTCACGCAGTCACAATTTGAGCAACACGTTGCGCAACTCAAAACGAAACTTCCATCGTCCGATTTCTCAATCGTCGTTCAGCCTCCGTTCGTGGTTGTTGGTGACGAGCCTGCCGAGGTGGTGAAGCAACACTCTGAAGAAACGATCAAGTGGGCTGTTGAGAAACTCAAACAGGATTTCTTTCCAAAGGATCCTGCGGACATTCTCGACATCTGGCTATTCAAAGATGCCGCCTCTTACGAAAAGCACACGCGCACAATCTTCAACGACAAGCCATCAACTCCCTACGGTTACTATTCGCGCGGCCACAAAGCCCTAATCATGAATATCGGAACCGGCGGCGGGACCCTGGTTCATGAAATTGTCCATCCCTTTGTGGAAGCCAACTTCGCTGCGTGTCCATCATGGTTAAATGAAGGCCTGGGATCGCTATATGAACAGTGTGGTGAAAAGGACGGCCACATTCACGGCTTCGTTAACTGGCGCTTGCCAGGATTACAACAGGCCATCAAAGCCGGCAGTGTTCCAGACTTCAAAACGCTGACCTCTTTAGACACCAACGCGTTTTACGCCGACGGGCGCGGCGTCAACTACGCACAATCTCGATATCTTTGTTACTACCTGCAGGAGCGAGGATTACTCGTAAAGTTTTACCAACTCTTCTACGCGCAGCAAAAGAATGACCCGACCGGCTACAAAAGCCTCACCAGCATCTTAGGCAATCCGAATATGGAACGGTTCAAGAAGGATTGGGAAAAGTACGTGTTGACCTTAGCCGATTAGTCAACAGTTTCACGTCTTCAGGAACACAAATATCAGAATCAACAACAACACGACAACACCAACACCCGCGATGAGTAAAGTGAAGTTGGTTTTCGACTTCTTGATTTCGACGCTGGTCGTGCCAGTGGCAGTCTCGAACGTGCTGTTGATCTTGTAGTCGCCAACTTTCTCATCTAGCAGATTCGCGTTGTGAATCAGGTTGCGCATTTCCTCCTGAGCCCTGTCGCTTCTGTATTCAGCTTTTCTTTTCTCGACAGCAATTTTTACAACTTCGTCTGCCGCCTTTTTGGTGATTTCCTTTGCCTGCTGCTCGTCGAGGCTTTGCAAAGCGTTATCTACAATGTCTTCGGCACTCAACGGAAAGAGCGACTGCTTTTGAGGAACCAGACCGTCGTTTTCGTCATCCATTCCCGTTACCCTTCTCTATCTGCAAAGTGATCGTACCGAGTGGCAGTCGCAGTTCATGCGTAACTTCGCTGCGCCCTCGCGCATTATCAAGCAATTCCTCAATATTTGAGAACTCCTTTTCCAACAGCGCGAGTGCGTTCTTAGTTTGTCGTGCTTCTGACTCGGTCAGGATTGCATTCGCGGCGGTCATGTCGTCTTCCGCCAGCCACGTCAGCCGTCTATTCACCGACGCAGGAAGTTCAGCAGTCATCGCCTTTTTCATTACGCCTTCCACGACGGGCGCCAAGGTCGATTTCCAGTCATCGGTTGAGACTGTCACCTTGTAGTGGTCGTGCGCACAATAAGCTTCGCGCAGCTCTCGCAACACTTCACACTTGAGATCGAAACTCATCACGTGTGGCAGGTTGATCAGGAATCGGCGAAAAGTTTCCTTGTTGGGTCGAACGGTTCCAGCTTTCCACTTCTGATACGTTTGCCGTGCATAACGCGCGGCACTATCACCAAACTTATCTTTGTAGAGTTTAAAGAGTTGCTCACGTGGTTCGTCGTCTAGTTCGAGAAGGAC
>Ga0207691_10000634_pt1 | contig 34768 bp, 35 predicted proteins | sample KBSM13metaG_FD_184327 | JGI IMG/M metagenome (GOLD analysis project Ga0207691, IMG submission 184327) | Miscanthus rhizosphere microbial communities from Kellogg Biological Station, Michigan, USA - KBS M1-3 metaG (SPAdes) (version 2) | ecosystem: Host-associated > Plants > Roots > Rhizosphere >...
ATTATCCGCCGTGGCTGCTCTACTGCTTCGTCGGACTGCTGCTGCTCGCAAACACAATTAACATTGCCGCAGATATCGGCGCGATGGGCGCAGCAGTCAAACTCCTCATCGGCGGATCGGCGCATTTCTACGCCGTAGCGTTCGGCGCAACGTCGGTTGTGCTGCAGATTTTCGTGCCGTTTTCTCGTTATGCGCCGCTATTGAAGGCGCTCACCTTTGCGCTGCTCGCTTATGTCGCGACGGCATTCGCGGTCAACGTACCGTGGGGGGAAGTGGTCTACGCCACCTTGATACCGGCGATTTCGTTGAAGACCGATTATATCGTCGCCATCGTGGCGGTTTTGGGAACGACTATCAGTCCCTATCTTTTCTTCTGGCAGGCGTCGCAGGAAGTCGAAGAGCAGCGTGCGACCACAGGCGAACGGCCGCTCAAGCGCGCGCCCAGCCAGGCGCCGCGCAATTTTTCGCGCATTCGCACCGATACCGTAATTGGCATGGCGTTTTCCAATCTGGTGGCATTTTTCATCATGCTTACCGCAGCTGTCACACTGAATGCTCACGGCGTCACTCAGATCGATACGTCGGCACAGGCAGCGGAAGCATTGCGTCCGGTGGCGGGCGACTTCGCGTTCGCACTGTTTTGTGCGGGCATAGTCGGCACCGGTCTGCTCGCTGTACCCGTGCTGGCGGGTTCGGCGGCCTATGCGGTAGCGGAAACGTTCAAATGGCCGACCGGGCTCGGTCGCGAGCTGTTCCAGGCAAAAGGCTTTTACCTGATCGTCGCGGTTGCGACCGGCCTTGGCGTTGTCCTTAACTTCACACCCATTGATCCGATCAAGGCACTGTACTGGAGTGCAGTCATCAATGGTGTCGTTGCAGCGCCCGTGATGGTCCTGATCATGCTGATGGCATGCCGGCCCGGCGTCATGGGACAGTTCGTGCTGTCGCCTGTATTGCGATTGCTCGGATGGCTCGCTACGGGCGCCATGGGGCTTGCAGTACTGGCGATGCTGGCGACTGCTACGATCCAACGCTAAACGACGAATGGTGCGTTCGAGCGTGGATGTCACCGGCGCTGCGCAGCCTCATATAACGGCGTTACAGTCGGCAGCAGCGATTGTATCTGCTGAATACGTGTGCTTTCCGCGGGGTGTGAGCTCAGGAACTCGGGCGGGCTGCCGCCCTGACTCGCGCTCATCATTTTCTGCCATACGGTGACGCCGGCGCGCGGATCATAACCGGCCCGGGCCGCGAGCTCGAGGCCGATGCGATCCGCCTCGCTTTCATCGGTGCGACTGAATCGGGTTGCAATCAGCTTTTCGTAGGCGATGTCAGCCACTTGGGCCGAGCCTCCACCAAGACCGAGCAATGCGGCACCAATCCCGATCGCCGATTGAGCTGCGATGGCCTGCGATACCTGTTCGCGTGAGTGTTCGCGCAGCGCATGCGCAATCTCGTGGCCAACGACGACCGCAATTTCATCATCGGTCAGCCGCAATTGGCTGATGAGTCCTGAGTAAACCATGATCTTGCCCCCCGGCATGCAGAAAGCATTCAGCTCCTTGCTCGCAACGACGTTCACTTCCCATTTCCACCCGGGGGCGTCCGGGCGAAACACCCGCGTCTGCGGCTCAAGACGGCTCGCCACGGCGCGCACCCGTTGCGTCATACCTGGATCGGTGTTGAGCGCGCCCTTTTGCGACGCTTCAGCGCGGAGCTTGGCGTAACTCTGCGCTGACATTTGCTCGAGTTCCTGTGATGAGACGATCATAAATTGCGAACGATTTGCGCCTACGGCGCCGCCCTGCGTTGTCGTCTCGCACCCGCCAAGCGTCATCAGGGACAGGCCGGCGAGCCATGCCCGCCATTTGAGCCGGTTGGACATTGATGGACCCCTCATTATTTTTTTATAGTGTACGGCCATACTCGTCGACGATTGTGTTCGAGCTGCACTGCATTCTCCGTGCGTTATCGTACATCTTCTGACACGCTGTCTTATGGATTTATTTGTCGCATCGCCGGTCGGATCAATTGCAGCGCCCACCCCCTGTTAGATCGCCGGCGCGATTCCCCGCACCAATGCACACCCGTCCATGGAGTATTGAATGACGAACACACTATCAACCGAGTTACTGGGCAAGATGGACGCGTATTGGCATGCCGCAAACTATCTGACTGTCGGCCAGATTTATCTGCACGGAAATCCGCTCCTCGAAGCGCCGCTCACGCTAGAGCACATCAAGCCGCGTTTGTTGGGTCACTGGGGGACAACCAGCGGTCTGAACTTCATCTACGTCCATCTCAATCGCCTTATCAAGGACAACGATCTCGACATGATCTATGTCATCGGTCCCGGACATGGCGGTCCGGGCATTGTTGCGCATACGTATCTCGAAGGCACCTACAGCGAACTCTATCCGCGCATTGAGCGCAGCCGCGCCGGACTGCAGCGCTTATTCCGTCAATTCTCGTGGCCGTATGGAATTCCAAGTCATGTCGCGCCCGAAGTCCCCGGCTCCATTAATGAAGGCGGCGAGCTCGGCTATTCATTGCTGCACGCGTATGGCGCCGCGTTCGACAACCCCGATCTCGTCGTCGCGTGCATCGTGGGCGATGGTGAAGCGGAAACCGGCGCCCTCGCAGGAAGCTGGCATTCCAACAAATTTCTGAATCCCGCACGCGATGGCGCGGTGTTGCCGATTCTCCACTTGAACGGCTACAAAATCGCCAATCCAACGATACTGGCGCGCATCAGCGAAGACGAGCTGGCAGAACTTTTCCGTGGCTACGGCTACCGGCCCCAGTTCGTAACCGGCGACGATCCTGCGTTAGTTCACCAAGCGCTTGCGGCAGCGCTTGATGCGGCGCTCGCGGAAATTCGCGGTATTCAGCGTGCGGCGCGTGCGCGCCCTGCGGCCCCCGAACACCCGGCGCGTCCGCGCTGGCCCGTGATCGTGCTGCGCACCCCGAAGGGCTGGACTGGGCCCAAGGTAGTCGATGGCAAACAAGTGGAGGGCACCTGGCGCGCGCACCAGGTTCCGCTCACTGATTTTAAAAATCCTGCGCATCTGCAAGAGCTCGAGCGCTGGATGAAGAGCTACAAGCCACTTGAATTGTTCGATGAGCAAGGGCGGCTGCATGCCGACATCGCGGCGCTTGCGCCGCACGGCAAGCGCCGAATGGGCGCAAACCCGCATGCCAATGGCGGACTCCTGCTCAAGCCATTACAGATGCCCGCACTGCGCGAGCACGCCGTCGATGTCGGTGCGCCCGGAAGCATCGAAGCCGAATCGACGCGCGTCCTCGGTAAATTCCTGCGTGATGTGATGAAGCTGAATCTCGCCAATGCCAACTTTCGGCTGTTCGGGCCGGACGAAACCGCATCGAACCGCCTGCAGGACGTCTACGAGGTATCCGGCAAGGAGTGGATGGCGGAAATCGAGCCCGTCGACGAAGATTTGAGCGCTGACGGGCGCGTCATGGAAGTGCTGAGCGAGCAGATGTGTCAGGGCTGGCTCGAAGGTTATCTCCTGACGGGTCGGCATGGATTTTTTTCATGCTATGAAGCGTTTGTTCATATCGTCGACTCGATGTTCAACCAGCATGCGAAATGGCTGAAGACGACGCGTGACATCCCGTGGCGCAAGCCAATTGCGTCGCTGAATTATCTGCTGAGCTCGCATGTATGGCGGCAGGATCATAACGGTTTCTCGCATCAGGATCCGGGATTCATTGACCATGTCGCCAACAAGAAATCGGCGATTGTGCGCATCTATCTGCCGCCGGACGCTAACTGTCTGCTCGCGGTGGCTGACCACTGCCTGCGCAGCTACAACCTCGTCAACGTAATCGTCGCCGGCAAGCAGCCTGAATGGCAATGGCTCGACATCGAGTCAGCCGTCGAGCATTGTCGTGTGGGCGCGAGCATCTGGCAGTGGGCAAGCAATGGCGCGGGCGAGCCGGATGTTGTGATGGCGTGTGCGGGTGACGTGCCGACGCTCGAGACGCTTGCCGCCGTTACGTTGCTGCGCGAGTATGTGGCGGACATTCGCATTCGTGTCGTCAATGTTATCGATCTGATGGCGCTGCAGCCGAGCAGCGAGCATCCGCACGGTCTCGAGGACGACGCCTTCGATGCGCTGTTCACGCATGACAAGCCGGTGATCTTTGCTTATCACGGTTATCCGGGGCTGATACACCGCCTGACCTATCGGCGCCATAATCATGACAATATTCATGTGCGCGGCTATAAGGAAGAAGGCACGACGACTACGCCTTTTGACATGGTCGTCCTCAACAATCTCGATCGCTACCAGCTGTCACTTGACGCGATCTCGCGTATCAAGCGCCTAGCGGATCGCTTACCGGAGGCGACCGCCCGTTACCGTCGCACTATCGAGCGGCATAAGGCTTACGTCACTGAACACGGCGAGGACATGCCGGAAGTACAGAATTGGAAATGGCACCCGGTCGTTTGACCGGCCGCAAGCAGCTTCAGTCCAAGGAGGCGAATTCAATGAGTGACACCGTATGGATGATACTCGGCGTGGCTGCGCTACTCGTCGTCGTCTACTTGCTCATCATGCGTATCTTTTTTCGCCAGAGCCGCGAGCTCGACAAAAAGATCGATCCCACCAAAATGAAACGGTGGAAGGACGACGATAACTGACGTTCGGGCGTAAAGGCTCGCGTCAGCGCTGTAGACGCCGCGGAAACTGAGCCCGCAGTTCGCGCAACTCCGCCTCGAGTTCGTCGATGCGGCTCATGAATTTCAGCGCGAGCGCGAGCGCGTGCGAATCCAGATCGAAGTCATCGCGCAGACGCGATGCGGTGCGCGCGATCGATAAGCATTGTCCATGAAATCTCCAAGGCGCCGCATTGACATCGACCGGCGTGATCGCGCCATACTCGACGAGCTCGCGCACCTCTATCGTCGATAGACCGGTCGTCTGTGTAAGCTCGCTGACGGTGATCTCGTGATGCGTATCGAGCCATAATGTATCTGATTCGAAGTCGTCCGCTGTCATGCGGCACCTCCGGACTTGAAATGAGCCCGCGGATTGAATGTGGAAATATCCGCAAGCTCTTTGAACAGCGCCCGCTCGCGCTCGTTCACTACCGTCGGAACAGCGATCTGCACGATCGCGAACAGATCGCCCTCGCCTCCATGTGGCTTGGGCAGCCCCCGCTTGGCAAGACGCAGTTTTTGTCCCGCAGCGGTGCCGGGCGGTATCTTCAGACGCACCTCGCCGGCAAGTGTTGGCACTTCGACGCTGGCGCCCAAGGCGGCTTCCCACGGAGTCACCGGCAGATCGAGATACAGGTCATGCTCGGTGACGCGATACAGGGAATGCGGATGCAGAACGATATTGAGGTACAGATCGCCGTCACGTCCACCATTGATGCCCTTGCCGCCTTTGCCGCGCAAACGCAGTCGCTGTCCGTTGGTGGCGCCTTTTGGTATGCGCGCCTTAAACGACTGCGGCACCCGATGGAGCCGCCCCTGCGCATCATATTCCGGAACACTTAAGTTAAGATCGACGAGCGTTCCCTGATACGCGTCCTCAAGAGAAATATGCGCTGTTACTTCGTAGTCCTGACCGGGTATGGGAATGTTGGCACGACTCTGCCCGGGACCCGGCCTGCGGCCCGACAAGCCCGCGAACAGATCCGATAGGTCCACATCCTCGAATGAAAACTGGGAATCGCCGAACTGCTGTCCCCAGTCCGGAGGAGGCTGAAAATCCTGGCCGGGCTGGTGCGTGCCGAGCTGGTCGTAAGCTGCGCGCTTCTCGGGATCTTTGAGCGTGTTATACGCTTCGCCGATTTCCTTGAATTTGTCCTCGCCGCCTTTGTCTTTGGTGACGTCCGGATGGTACTTGTGCGCGAGTTTTCGATACGCCTTCTTGATCTCGTCAGTGCTTGCGCCGCGCTCTACGCCCAGTATCGCGTAGTAATCCTTGTATTTCATAGCCGGGACGATTCAAGAATCGCGGAACGCTCGCGATTTGCAGGACAAGGAGTGCTGCGGCCGGTCAGCCGCCCAGGATCAGCGGCACAATTGAGTGGGCGGCACGCTCTTATCGCGCGTATGGTGCAGGTACACATACTCAGAAAATCGTTCTTCAGTGCCAATACCGGAATTCGATTCTAACTCACGCGTCGGGCGCAGCCAGTCGCCTATCGAGCGAGCAACTATGCCGTCGAGAAAAGTCATCGACTGGTCAGCGGTTTGTGGCCAAGCGTAGCGCGTGCCTTGCAAAACTGCGCCATGAAGCGCAATCAGTGCCAGACATATCGCGCCGCACCACCAGGACTTAAAGGCGCTCATGTTCATTACTCCGGGCATGCGTGTGCAGCCCGCCATCCTGCAGCGGGCGATACTCGTTATGGCGTAGAGAAATGACTAGTATCGGCTGTGCCGCATCGCGTTCATTACAGGCACGTTGAGCCGTACATCAGGCTCAATCGCACGCTCCCCTTCAAGACTGAACGGCTTAAGTCTCTCCGCAATGACCGCAAGACTCTGTGCGATAGCGTACTCTGGCTGCGCCGCGATACACTCCCCGAGTGCATGCCACGCCTGATTTCGAGTCAAAGTTATGTGAGCCCGCCGGTCTGCCTGCGCGTCTTACAAAGCTGGCACGGCCGCTGGTCTTCACCAACGGCGTCTTTGATCTCCTGCATCGCGGACATGCAACTTACCTCGCACAAGCGCGCGCATTGGGTTCCAGTTTGCTCGTTGCGCTTAACAGCGACGAATCGGTGCGTCGCCTCGGCAAAGGTTCCGAGCGGCCCATTAATGCATTGGCTGACCGCATGGCACTGGTGGCAGCGCTCGAAGCGGTGACCTTGGTCACATGGTTCGATAGCGACACTCCGCTGTCGCTGATAGAGCTTGTCAAGCCGGAGGTACTCGTGAAAGGCGGCGACTGGACAGCGGACAAGATCATCGGAGCCTCTCACGTAAAAAACCGGGGCGGTGCGGTGGTGTCGATACCGTTTATGCATGAACGGTCGACCACAGCCACGCTACGCAAGATCCGCAGTAGCTAGATCAGCCGCAGAATCGCTTTTGATTTTTGCGAAAACTCGTTCTCAAAGTCCGGTGCACGATACAGCCGTGAGTCGGGCGGTTGGAAAGTCGCTCGTCAACTGGGTGATTCTCGAGGCGAGCGCGTCTCCCGGATCGTCGATGATGAACGTCGTGGTCTTCATCGCGCGCGGCGAGATGACCGCTGAACGCACGCCTTTTTGAGCGAGCTCGGCGAGATATGCGCTGGCACCTGCCTCGTTCTTGAACTCGCCGAGCGAGATTGCGAAGTTCGCCGGGTCGCGATCCTGCACAACGAACGAATTACCGACCCCGCGCGCCTTGAGTTGAGAAGCGGTGTTAAGCGCATCCGCCCGTGTGCGGAGCGACGGGATGTGGACCCAATAAGTGTCATCCGACTGCCGCTGCGACACTTTGAGCGGCGGCTGCAATGCAGTCAATGCGGCGGCGACGCGAGGACTGTCATCGGGCGAGAATGTCCCCCACTCCAGACATGCACGCTGAGCAGCAGCAAGTGAGCTGGATTTCTGCGTGTCGCCGGCTGGCGCCGTTGCCGGCTTCAAGAGCTTCACTTTGTCGGGATTGATTTGCAGCAATGCGGCTTGATCGTCCGCACCTGCGCGCCGCTCGGCAAAACGGATGTATCCGATCGCAGCGATGTTTATCAGCAACAGCATCAAAAACAGCAGTCTCATGAGCGCTTATCGCGTCCTGTCGCCCGTTGCAATTGTCAGCAGTCCTTCGAGCACAAGATTATCTACCACCTTCACCGGCAGGTTAAGGTGCTGCTCGATGAGCGCGGCACCGCCGCCTGACAGCACGCATAAAGGGGAAGACTGGCCCGTGTCCTCGAGAAACCGCGCGACGCGCTCGATTGCACCACACGTTGCATTGACTGCGCCGCTCATGATCGCGTCTCCGGTTGCATTCGGAAAAAACGTGAATCCGCCCGGCTGCAGCTTCAATCCATCGGTATGGTCCGCGAGTGCCTTACGCATGAGCTCAGCGCCCGGCACGATGAGACCGCCCACGAATACGCCGTCTTCCGTGAGCGCGTCGACGGTCAGCGCCGTTCCCGCATTCACCACGACCGATGACACGCCGAATAAGCGACGTGCGGCGATCAATGCAGCCCAGCGGTCGCTGCCAAGTTGCGCGGGATCTTCATAACTGCTGCGTACACCGCATTGTTCGCGGGCGCTTTTTATCCACGATACCTTCGCCATACCCGGCAACGCACTTTTTATGGCGCGGCGAAGCGTTGCTCCAGCAACATTTGATATGACGAATGCATCGCATGTCTTGCCGGCAGTGCCGATGCTTTTTTCCAACTTTGCGGCACGCGCGGTCTCAACCCAGCCCCGTTTGGACCATTGCTTTCCATTGTGTAGTCCCCACTTGATACGGGTGTTTCCTGCATCGATCGCAATGATTTGACGATGACCCGAGGTTTTTGTTTTCATGCACTGACCGGCGCCGGTGTAGTAGCGCGCAAACTGACATCGCCGCTGTGCAAACGCAGGGTCCCGGCCCCGGTTGTCAGCAATAAGGCGCCGTCGTCCGCGACACCCTGCACTGTGCCGTTCACGACGCCGCCGTCGGGCATGATAACTTCCACCACCTTGCCATGATAAAGGTGGCAGCGCTGCCATTCAGTGCGCAGCGGCGCGAAGCCTTCTTTTGCAAACGCCGTCAGCACCGGATGCAATTCCCGCAGTACCGATGCCAACACAGCGTTGCGGTCTACGTTGGCTTTAGCTGCGGTGGCGAGATCGACGACCGGTTGATCGATACGGCCGAGCAGGCTGCGCGGCATGCGGCAGTTGAGGCCGATGCCAATGACGGCGGCACTCGGACCGAGCATGTCGCCGTGCATCTCGATGAGCACGCCGCCGAGCTTGCGGCCTCGCCATATGACATCGTTCGGCCATTTGAGTCCGCCGTCCTGAACGCCGCAGCGCGCGATCGCGCGTGCGATCGCAAGTCCCACGGCAAGGCTCAATCCTGCGAGAAAACCAGCGCCCTGCGCGAACCGCCACAGCAGCGAGAACGTTAACGTTGCCCCGGGCAGCGCATGCCATTCGCGACCCCGCCTGCCTCTGCCTTGCGTCTGCCATTCAGCAGCGACCACCGTACCGCTGGCTGTGCCGGCGGCTGCGCGCTGCATGAGCAGTGTGTTCGTCGAATCGACGCGGTCCAGCACTTCGAGATTGAAATATGATGCAACGCAGCCGAGCGCAAGTTCGATAGCCTGCGGATCGAGCAGCGTGAGCGGTTCGGACAATCGATAGCCGCGACCGCGGACCCGGAACACTTCGATGCCGATTTCATCAAGCGCTTGCAGCGCGTTCCATATGCTCGCGCGCGACACGCCGAGCGCCCGCGCCATTGCCTCCCCGGAGCGGAAGTCGCCATGCGCAAGCATGCGCAAGGCACGAAACGTGAGTGCATTCATGCGCGCATAGCATAGACGACAAACAGGGCGGGTGTCCGCCGTGTGAATGCGGTTAAGGCCTGTCGACCGGTGCGCGGGGATGTATGCCGAGTCGAAGCTAACGCCCGCCGACGAGCCGTTAGCGGGAAACGCGCGTGAAGTTACGCTTCAACTGCTCATTTGTGATTGCAGATAATTCTGCAATCCGACCCGCTCAACCAGGCCGAGCTGCGTCTCGAGCCAGTCAATGTGTTCTTCCTCGGAGTCGAGTATCGACTCGAACAACTCGCGAGTCACATAGTCGGCGACACTTTCACAGTGGGCAATAGCTTCTTTGAGCATGGGGTGCGCAGCCTTTTCCAGGCGCAGGTCACACTGCAGCGCTTCGTGAGCATTCTCGCCAACGAGCAGCTTGTTGAGCTCCTGCAAGTTGGGCAACCCTTCGAGAAACAGGATACGCGTGATGAGCTTATCTGCGTGCTTCATCTCGTCAATCGACTCTTTGTACGTGTGCTCGCCCAGCCTCGAAAATCCCCAGTTGTCGAACATGCGGGCATGCAGGAAATACTGGTTGACTGCCGTCAGCTCGTTGGTAAGCACTTTGTTCAGGTACTGGATGACTTTCTGATCGCCCTTCATCGACTTTCTCCGCCTGCGTTATAACTCAGAATAACATCGCGCGAAGCAAATCACACGCGAATACAATCGCGCCAGCTCCGGCAGCGCGTTTGACCGGACAGTGTCCGAATTCAGGAAATTATTGGGAAAGCGAAGTAAAGCTGCTGCGAAGACGGCGACGCTGCCGCGATGACGACCCGTCGCGACCGGTCAGGCGTATTGCCGGCGGCCGGTATCCGCACCGATCGATGCTGCCTCGTGCATGATTTGAACCGCGCACGACTCACAGGACCCGCAGCAAGTTGCAACACCAAGACTGTCTTTCAAGTGCTCGATGCTCGTTGCACCGAGTTCGACGGCCTGGCGGATCTCACGATCCGTAATTGCATTGCACACGCAGACGTACATTTGTGACCCCGACTATTGCAATGCGAATCATTCTCATTTATATTCACATTGGTGTCAAGCGCAATTGTCGACGCTAGGCACCCCTCGCGGTCCCGCCGCCGATCGAAAGCTCGCTTAGCTGCATTCAAGTATGGATTCAATGGTGAATCATCCTCAATGGGAAACCCGCGGCGGGGCCAACCGCGCGGCGGGCGTCGGGGTAACCGTGCTACTGCACGGCCTCGTAATTGCCGGCCTCCTGTACTACCAACCCACCCGTTCGGCGCTTGAAGAAGCGATGCCGATCATGGTCAATCTCATCACGCCGACCCTGGAAAAAACGCAGCAATTACCGCAGCCGCTGCCGGTCAAGCCGCGCGTACAACGCCACGTCGCCCCGCCCGCACAGGTTGTCCCGCCACCCGCAACAACGCCCGCGCCTTCGCCGCCTGCGTTAGCACCTTCACCGCCTGCGGTGGCAGTCGCGCCCGCTGCGACGGCATCGGCTCCGGCAGCGCCCGCTTCCGTGCCGGCTGCTGAACTTGCGCCATCGCCACCGCCGGTGCCTGTCGCAGTCGTACCGCCTAATTTCAGCGCCGACTATCTCGACAACCCGCCGCCCGCATACCCGTCGATCTCGCGCCGTATGGGCGAACAAGGCAAGGTCGTCTTGCGCGTACTCGTCAGCGCCAAGGGCGCGCCCGATAAGGTTGAGTTGAAATCGAGCAGCGGTTCGAACCGGCTCGACGACACGGCTGTGGAGACCGTAAGGCATTGGCGTTTCGTGCCTGCGCGTCAAGGCGAGGAGCCGGTTGCCGCCTGGGTACTGGTCCCCATCACCTTTACTTTGAAAAGTTAGCGCACATGGACGGCAATCAAGCAGTAGGCATCGCATCGTTTCTATCGCAGACAGACAGCATCGGCAAGGCGATCGTCGTCGTGCTCGTTATCATGTCGCTTGCGACGTGGTACTTGATCATCACTAAAGCGGTGCAGATGCTGTTGATGCGGCGACGCACCGCCGCCTTTCTGCGCTCATTCTGGGATGCGCCATCACTGCACGCGGTCGGCGCGCGTCTGGAACAGCATCATCCGGACGAGCCTTTCTCGCATTTGACGTGGCATGGCATCGTCGCGGCGCGTCACCATCGACAACATGGCGCCGACAAGCTCGACGTCGCCGGTAATACGGCAGAGTTCCTGACGCGCGCGATGCGGCGGGTGATTGACGAAGAGACCGCACGCATTGAATCGGGCCTCACCACACTTGCCTCCATCGGCAGCACCGCACCGTTCGTGGGACTGTTTGGCACCGTATGGGGCGTCTACCACGCGCTAATCAACATCGGCATGAGCGGTCAGGGCACGCTGGACAAAGTCGCCGGACCTGTCGGCGAGGCGCTGATTATGACTGCTGCGGGGCTTGCAGTCGCCATCCCCGCCGTTCTCGCTTACAACGCCTTTGTGCGCAGTAACCGCGTCGTGCTCGCGCAGCTCGATTCGTTCGCGCACGATCTGTTTTCGTTCCTCGTTACCGGTTCGCATGTTGAGGCGGGCGTCGCGGCGCCAGCGCTCAAACCGGGCGCATTAGCGGCGAGCGGGACGGCCTGACATGGCATTCGGTGCATTCAGCAAAGGCGGCACCGCTGCGCCAATGGCGGAGATCAACATGATTCCGCTGATCGACGTGATGCTGGTATTGCTCGTCATCTTTATCATCACCGCGCCGCTGCTCACGCACGCGGTGAAAATCGATCTGCCCAAGGCCGCGAGCCACGCCAACCTGACCAGGCCCGAGCATATCGCGCTTTCGATCGACGGCGCGGGGCAACTATTCTGGAATGGCGAGCGGATCGATCACGCCCTGCTTGTCCAGCGCATGGCGGCGGCTGGAAAACTCGATTCGCCGCCCGAGCTGCATCTGCGCGCCGACAAGACTACGCAGTACCAAGTGATCGCTGAAGTAATGGCCGAAGCCGGAAAGTCGGGCGTGACCCGCATCGGGTTTGTGTCCGACCCGCGCGTCAATTAAGGAGAGCGCCATGCTGCAAATGTTCGTAATTACTCTGCGTGAAGGGATCGAAGCTTTTCTTATCGTGGCCATTGCGCTCGCCTATCTGCGCAAGACCGGCCGCAATTCACTGGTGCCGGCGGTACTCTGGGGAACCGCCGCAGGCGTGATGCTTTCAGTGCTTCTGGGCGTCAAGCTCGCCCAGTTTGCAGTTCAGCCGATCTGGGAAGGCATTCTCGCGCTGATCGCCGTTGTGCTTGTCACTTCGATGGTGATTTACATGCTGCGTACGGCCAAGCACATGCGGACGAACATAGGCGCCAGGCTCGAAGCCGCCGCGCAGAAGTCCGGCAGCGCCGCATGGCTCGGCGTGTTCGCGTTCACCATTCTGATGATCACGCGCGAGGGGATGGAAACGGCGTTCCTGATCGACGCGGTCGCACTGCGCACGGGGTCCGCCGACATCATTTCCGGCGCATTGATCGGTACTACACTCGCAGCGCTGCTGGCGTGGGCATGGTCGCGGTACGGTCACCGCGTGAACCTGGCGCTCTTTTTCCAGGTGACATCGATATTCCTGCTGCTGTTCGCAGTGCAACTTCTCGTGTACAGCTTCCACGAGTTGACGGAAGCGAAAGTATTGCCGCTTGACAACCAATACTGGCATGACGCGACAGAGGCGTATGCCGAAGGCGTTTATGCCCAGATTTACTCGCTGGCCCTCGTGCTCATTCCCGCAGCGTGGCTCGCGATTGTCGGCCTGCGGGGCCATACCCAATCACGATCGGTCGGGCACAGCGCGTGATGGCGACGATCCGGTGCCACGCATCCTCGCGCACATGAGTTTACGTCCTTCGAGCTTCGACGCGAGCGCACGCGCTGCGGACGTCGAATCGCCGGCCGTCCCCAATCTGCCGCAGCGGCGGCGGATCCGCAGTGATGACTTGTTCAGCGGCGAGCGCGAAGTGATGATCGAACACGCGGGCGAACTCTACTCGCTGCGGCAGACCAGCAAGGGCAAATTAATTCTGACCAAGTAATAGCGCTTTCGCAGTTAGCCAGCCAACCATCGTTCGACGGATAGCCAGCCATGCATGCAGAAATAATCTGGAGATCCGAATGGCAGGGCTTTTCCGTTCCAAGTTTGATGCGTGCAGCATCGCGGTCTGTCTCGGGCTTGCAATATCGGGCGGCGCGACCGCTCAAAGCGAGGATCGAACGCTTTCCGAAGTAAAGGTGCAAGGCGAAACCGAGCGCGCTGATGGTCCCGTCGACGGTTACCGCGCGACGCGCTCGAGCACCGCGACTAAGACCGACACGCCCCTCAATGAAGTCCCTGCCTCGCTCACGGTCGTACCCGCGCAGTTGATGAAAGACCAGGCGATGCAAAGTATGGGCGACGTCTTTCGCTACGTGCCCGGCGTGCTCATGCATCAGGGCGAAGGCAATCGCGATCAGATCGTAATCCGCGGCAACAGCACGACCGCGGATTTTTATCTCAACGGTGTGCGGGACGATGCGCAGGTCTTTCGCGATCTCTATAACCTCGAGCGCGTCGAAGTATTGAAAGGCCCGGCCGGCATGATTTTCGGCCGTGGCGGCGCCGGCGGTGTGGTCAATCGGGTAACCAAGAAACCGGTGCTCGAGCGCTTCGGTGAAGCGAGCCTCACGCTCGGCAGCTACGATCAGCGCCGCGCTACGATCGACTATGGCAACAAGCTGGGCGACTCGGCGGCATTTCGCCTGAACGCGATGGTTGAAGGCGCCAACAACTTTGTCGATGGCGTCGATTTGCACCGATGGGCTGTGAACCCGGCTGTTACGTATATTTTTAGTGCGCAAACCTCGCTCACACTCGACTACGAACATCTGCACGACGGGCGGGTTCCGAACCGCGGGGTGCCCTCGCTTAATGGTGCGCCGCTCGACGCCAACACCAGCACGTTCTTCGGTAATGCGTCGCAAAGCACTGCGCACTCGTACGTAGATGGAATCTCGGCAGTGCTCGATCATGATTTCGGCGGCGGCATCCAGCTCAAGAACTCACTGCATACCACGCGCTACGACAAGTACTACCAGAACGTGTATCCCGGCGGCGCCGCCACCGGGGCAGGCACCTTGCCGCTCGCTGCCTACAACAACAACAACGAACGCACCAACACTTTCAATCAGACCGATGTGACCACGAAATTTTCGGCTGCGGGCTTCGAACATACGCTGCTGAGCGGCATGGAACTCGGCCATCAGAGCAGCGACAATTTGCGCAACACCGGATTCTTCGGCGGTTCCACTTCGATCAACGTGCCGATCTCGACTCCGTATGCCGTCGCAACGAGCTTTCGTCCGAACACCACGGACGCCAACAATCATGTGACGGCCGACATCTTCGCGCTCTATGCACAGGACCAGATCGCATTGTCCAAACAATGGAAGCTGATCGCGGGCCTGCGCTACGATTACTTTAAGTCGAGTCTCGAAGACCGCCGCACGCTCGTGCCCGCGACGGATATCGCGCACACCGACATCGGCTACAGTCCGCGCGCCGGCGTAATCTGGGAACCCAATGCGAGGTCGACGTATTACATCAGCTACAGCTATGCGTTCCTGCCGTCGGCCGAGCAACTGGGGCTGACCACCACCAACGCAAATCTGGAACCGGAAACCGCGAAGAATTACGAGATCGGCGCGCGTTGGGACCTGCTGCCGCAGTTCACCTTATCAACTGCCATCTTTCAGCTCGACCGCAACAACGTTAAAAGCGTCAATCCCTCAGTGCCCGGAACGTTTGTCCAGACGGGACAGCAACGCACCCAAGGCGCTGAGGTGACTTTGCAGGGCGACGTCACGCGCAACTGGCAGATATTCGGTGGATATTCATATTTGAACAGCCGCGTCATCCAGCCGTTCAACTCCAACACCACCGCAACGACGGCTTCTCTGGTGCCCGCGGGCAACAAGGTAGGTCTCGTGCCGGAGAACACGCTGTCGGTGTGGAACAAATACAACTTCGGTCATGGCTGGGCCGCGGCCGCCGGCGTGATTTACCAGGGAGCTTCGTACGCTTCGTTTACCAATACGGTAAAGCTGCCGGCGTTTACGCGCGCCGATGCAGCGGTTTACTACACGCTGCCGGGAGGCAAGACGCGGATTCAGCTCAATGTCGAAAACGTCTTCAACAAAAAATACTGGCCGACTGTCGATGGCGACAACAACATCAGCGTCGGTGCGCCGATCAATGCGCGACTTACGCTTTCCACATCGTTTTGAGAAATGCCAAGTCACAGCAGCGAAGAATAAGCACCCGAATCATCGTTCCAACCACCCACAGAAAGAGAGTTGTCATGAAGAGCATCATCTTAGCCGCAGTACTCGCCGCGACGTCCGGCGCCGCCTTCGCTAAAGCCGATTGTGCAAAGCACGCCAAGAGCGAATGGATGCCTGAAGCGGAAGCGCGTTCGAAGATCGAGGCGCAGGGATACAAAATTCAGAAATTTAAAGTCGACGGCAACTGTTACGAAATTTATGGCACGAACAAAGACGGTAAGCGTGCCGAAGTTTATTTCGACGCGAAAAACCTGGACGTGGTGAAAGCTGAAATCGGCAAATAAGCCAGGGCGGCGCCGCGCGCCCGCCCGTTCGATCCGAGTCTGGGACCCGGTCGTTCGTATCGTGCATTGGAGCGTGGCGCTGCTGGTCGCGTGCGATCTGCTTAATGAAGCCGGCGCCAACCCGTGGCATCGCTACATTGGCTACGCGGCCGGCGCGCTGGTTGTGTTGCGGCTCGTGTGGGGCCTGTTCGGACCGCGTCACGCGAGTCTGGCAGCGATGGCAGCCAGCGCGCGCGAATTGCCTGCCTATCTAAAGACGCAGTTCTCACGGCACGGCCGCTACTACGTCGGGCACAATCCGGCCGGTGCGTGGATGGCGCTCACACTCTGGCTCCTTGTACTGATCATCGTGATCACCGGCTGGATGTTGCAGCTTGACACGTTCTGGGGCGATGAAAGGCTTCAAACATTGCACACTGCCGTCGCCTACGTGCTCGCCGCTTGTGTCGTAGCCCATGTCGCGGGCGCGCTAGTGACGAGCGCCTTTCATCGCACGAATCTCATCAAAGCGATGATCATCGGCGATAAACCCGACCGCAGCTCCAGGCAGCAACATCACCGCTAACTCGTACGCGATCGCTCGCTCGTGTATAGTTGGCTCGCATCGTCCTCTCGACTAACGGCGTGGAGAGTTTGTGGTCGAATCGCAACCCGATTTAAAAATTACTGCCATTCAGGCATTCGCGACTTCATACCCAGTCAAGCCCGAAGATAGCATCAGCCTCGGTGTCGGCCGTGTCGTCAAGCGCGATGCTGTCATCGTCAAGGTTACGACCGCTGGCGGCCTCATCGGCTACGGGGAATCCCACCATGGACGGGCACCGGGTAGTGTCGCTCATCTGGTGAACACGACGCTCACCCAGCTCGTGCTGGGTATGAACGCAAGCGATGTCTGCGGCGTCTGGAAAAAGATTTACGACAAACAACTCGCGAGTCACGGGATGGGCGCCGGCACGTGCCTGGCCATGAGCGGCATTGACCAGGCGCTATGGGACATCCGCGCAAAAGCGGTTGGTTGGCCGCTGTACAGGCTGCTCGGCGGCAGCGCGAAGGCGGTGCCCGCCTATGCCGGCGGCGTATCGCTCGGCTATCAGGATCCGCAGGCCCTCATTGATGAAGCGCGCCCTCATCTCGATGCGGGCTACAAAGCGCTTAAGCTGCGGGTCGGCGACACGCCGAAGCGCGATATTGAGCGCATTGCGGCTGTGCGCAAAGCATTCGGCGACGACGTGGTTATTCTCACCGATGCCAACATCGGCTACAGCGTCGAGGACGCGCGTGCTGCCATGCCCGCGATGGAAGAACTCGACGTCGGCTGGCTGGAAGAGCCGTTTCCTCCAAACGATCATCGCAGTTACGAGCTCGCCGCAACCTTCAGCAGTGTGCCGCTCGCGGCTGGCGAAAACCATTACACGCGCTATGAATTCAATCGTGTGATCGAGGATGGATCAATCACGATTCTGCAGCCTGACCTTTCGAAAACCGGCGGCATCACGGAAGCCTTGCGCATCGCTGCCATGGCTTCTGCCTACAAGCTCACTATCAACCCGCATTCATCGATGACCGGCATCAACCTGGCAGCGTCGATACATTTCCTTGCCGCGATCGATAACGGCGGCTGGTTCGAAGGCGACGTGTCACGCAACAATCACTTCCGCGATACGCTGACTTCAACGCCATACACGGTTGGCGCTGATGGCTGTGTGCGACCGCTCGAGAAGCCCGGTATCGGCGTCGACGTCGACGAAGCATTCATCGCCGCGCATCCGGTGATCGACGGGCCTAGTTACGTTTGAGGAGTGTCGACCACCGGTGTACGCGCATGAACGCCGATCAGAAGCGGATGTACGAGCCGTTGGTGCGCGCTGTCGCTGTTACCTGCGCTCATCGGCGCCGTACCTGCGGCTGAACTTGCCTTCAGCACAATGAGCAAAAAGCAGATTATCGCTATCGGCGGCGCCGCTCTGCCGCTCGAGCTCGACAATCTTTTGCTCGTCGATTATTTTCTTAAACAGACGCACAAGCGGAATCCGCGCGTTTGCTTTATTGGCGCTGCGCATGGCGATGTCGATGCGGGACGCTTGCGCTTCTATGCCGGCTTCAGTCAGTTCACGTGCCGGCCCACGCATCTGCCGTTGTTCGCGCGCACGCCGCGCGACCTTGCTTCCTTCATTACGGACCAGGACGCGATATTTGTCGGCGGCGGGAACACGCGCAGCATGCTGGCCGTCTGGCGCGAGTGGGGACTCGATGGCTATCTGCGCAGCGCATGGGAAAGAGGCGTCGTCCTGGGCGGCGCAAGCGCAGGATCGATTTGCTGGTTCGAACACGGCGTGACCGACTCGGTTGCCGGCGCATTGACAGCGATGCCGTGTCTCGGTCTGCTTGCAGGCTCGAATTGTCCACACTACAACAGCGAGCCGCTGCGCCGGCCGGCGTTCCGCCGAATGGTCGCTCGCGGGATAGTTCCCGACGGCATTGCCGCTGACGATGGTGTCGCGCTACATTACGAAGGGACACACTTGAAACGCATCGTAAGCAGCTTGCCGCGCGCCAAGGCCTACGGTGTGCGAAAATTACGCAACCGCGCAGTCGAGACCCGGCTTCCGACAAAATATCTCGCTCGCATTTCACAGAAGTGAGGAGATGTCATGCGAAACGTAATGCGCTGGTTGGCTGCGTGTGCGGCGCTCGCCGGTTTGTGCACCGTGCAAGCTCAGGAATATCCGAGCCGGCCGGTACGCGTGCTCGTGCCGTACACGCCAGGCGGCATTACCGATCTCGTAACGCGAATCACCGCGGGTGAGCTGAGCAAAAGTCTTGGCCAGACCTTCGTGGTCGACAATCGGCCCGGCGCGAACAGTATTCTGGCAGTGGACATGGTGTCCAAAGCCACGCCCGATGGTTACACGCTCGGCACCGTCATCGCTGCCCATGCCGCAAATCAGACGCTTTACGCCAAGCTGCCGTACGATTCCATCAAAAGCTTCGAACACGTGTCGCTGCTCGTTACCTCGCCGTTGATCGTGTGCGCAACGAATTCGCTTCCCGCTACATCGATAAAGGAACTAATCGAAATCGCAAAAGCAAAGCCCGGCCAGCTTACGTTCGCATCTAGCGGCATCGGGGCGGCGGCCCACCTCACCACCGAGCTCTTCATGGCGACGACCGGCATCAAGATGACGCATGTGCCGTACAAGGGCACCGCACCAGCGCTGCAGGACCTGGTCGGCGGCCAGATCAATTTCATGATGGATACGCCGATGCCCGCGATGTTGCCGCAAGTGCGCGCCGGTAAGGTGAAGGCGCTCGGCATGGCGAGCGATAAGCGGATCGCCATCGCGCCTGAGGTTCCAACCCTGATTGAACAGGGTGTCCAGGTGGTCGGCGGCACATGGGTTGCACTGCTGGCCCCTGCCGGCACGCCGAAGGCCATCGTGGACAAGCTGTCGGGCGCAGCGGGCGCAGCGATGCGGCGGCCGGAAATCAAAGAGCGGCTCGCGCAGTTCGGCATCGAACCGGTCGGCAGCACCTCGGCCGAGTTCACTCAATTTCTGAAAAAGGAAGTCGCTAAATGGGCGAAGGTGATCAAAGACGCCAACGTCAGGATCGATTAAGGCATACCGGGATGCGTCGCCCATGCACGTCGCTGCTTGCCGTCTTTGCAGCACTCGTGTCGTTCACGGCAGTTGCCCAGAACTACCCGACCAAACCGATCCGCATTCTCGTCCCTTTCCCGCCCGGCGCCTTCAATGACACGCTCGGTCGCATCATCGCGCAGAAATTCAGCGACGGCGGCATCGGCCAGGCCTTCGTGGACAACCGGGCAGGCGCCGGTAGCACCCTGGGCAGCGATCTTGCCGCCAAGTCGCCGCCCGATGGCCATACGCTGCTGGAAGTCGCGGTGCCGTTTGCGGTTAACGCCACGCTGTATACGAAACTTCCGTACAACACCGAACGCGATTTCACAGCGGTGATCTTCGCGGGCTCGACGCCGAACATCCTTGTCGTGCATCCGTCGGTGCCGGTAACGACGGTCCAGCAACTGATCGCCCTCGCCAAAGCTAACCCGGCCCGATTAACTTACGCCTCGACCGGCAGCGGCACATCGAACCACATGTCGATGGAGCTCTTTAAGATGATGACCCATACCGACATCGTGCACGTGCCCTACAAGGGCAGCGCGCCCGCGGTCACCGATCTGATGGGCGGGCACGTGATGATGATTTTCGATAACACGCCGAACGTCCTACCCTACGTGAAAACGGGCCGCATGCGCGGCATCGCGGTCACGAGCCTGAAACGTTCAGCGCTCGCGCCGGAGCTCCCAACGGTCGACGAATCGGGCGTTAAAGGCTTTGAAGTACTCGTGTGGTTTGGTGTAGTTGCGCCGGCCGGCGTGCCGCGCGAAATCATTACGCGCCTCAACACGGAGATCAATCGCATCCTGCTCATGCCCGACGTGCGCGAGCGGTTTCAGGCGGGCGGCGTCGATCCGGTGGGCGGTCCGCCTGAAAAATTCGGTGAGCATCTCAAGGCGGAGATCGCCAAGTGGGGCAAAGTCGTCAAGGCGACTGGCGCGCGCGTCGATTAACGCGAACTGCGCCCGCTCAAGTCCAGCGCGGCCGCTTAAGCGGATGCGAACATTGCCGGTAGAAAATAAACAGCGGCACTGATCGCAAGCGTCCACAGCAAGAGATCACGCAACTGCCTGGCCGCAACCGCTGACAGCTTCCTGCGACGTTTCAATTTGTCCCTCGGGTCCGGTGCAGTCGCCATCCGGTAATCCGTCAGGATCATCACCATTCCCACCGAGAACGCGATTGCTGTCCAGAGCATGCTCGCCTCTTATTATGTATGCCGCAGACTCAATCTTAGCCGCTCGCGCACATCGGTCAACTACTGGAGTGATATTCGTCACGCGCGCTTGAAAGAACGTCAGCGGTCGTGAACCGCTGGGGGAGCGGGCGGCACTGGCGCCCGCGCACGCCGCTTCGATTAGAATACTGCTTCGAGAATCCGGACATTTCATGGCTCACAGCAGCAAGCCGGCCGCGCCGCACGTCACTAATTTCATCCGCAACATTGTCGAGCACGATCTTGCGCAAGGCACGTACGCAGCGCGCACATGGGCCGGCCGGCCGGGCGGCGCCAAGACCCAGGCCGCAGCGCCGGTCGATCCAGCGAAAATACGCACGCGTTTTCCCCCGGAACCCAACGGCTATCTGCACTTCGGTCATGCGAAGTCCATCGGCCTTAACTTCGGCCTCGCGCGCGATTATGACGGTGTGTGTCATATGCGTTTCGACGACACGAATCCGGAAAAAGAAGAGCAGGAGTACGTCGATTCGATTCTCGAAGCCGTGCATTGGCTGGGCTTTGATTGGCATGCGAATGGCGCCGATCATCTGTACTATGCGAGCGACTATTTCGACTTCATGTATGAGTGCGCCGAGTACCTGATTACCTCCGGCAACGCCTACGTGGACCGGCAGAGCGCCGAACAGATCCGCGCGAGCCGCGGCACTTTGACCGAGGCCGGCCAGCCAAGTCCCGATCGCGATCGCTCACCCCAGGAAAACCTGCAACTGTTCCGCGAGATGCGCGACCGCAAGCACGCGGAAGGCAGCATGGTACTGCGCGCGAAGATCGACATGAGCTCGCCGAATATCAACCTGCGTGATCCGGCGATCTATCGTATCCGCTTCGCTGCTCATCATCGCACGGGCGACAAGTGGTGCATCTATCCGATGTATGCGTATGCGCACCCGATCGAAGATGCGCTCGAGCGCATTACGCATTCGCTCTGCACACTCGAGTTCGAGGACCAGCGGCCGTTCTACGACTGGCTGCTCGCGCGGCTTGCGGAAGGTGGACTACTGGTGCGTCCGCTGCCTCATCAATACGAATTTGCACGTCTTAATCTCACGTACGTCGTGCTTTCCAAGCGCAAGCTCGTGCAACTGGTGACGGACAAGCACGTGGATGGCTGGGACGATCCCCGTATGCCCACGCTGGTCGGCGCACGCCGGCGCGGGTATACCCCCGAGGGCTTTCGCATCTTCGCAGACCGCATCGGCGTATCGAAGTCAGATTCATGGATCGATCTTTCGGTGCTCGAGGACAGCATGCGCGAGCATCTGAATGAAGTCGCGCCCCGGCGCGTCGCGGTGCTCGATCCGGTGAAGCTCGTGATCGACAATTACGGCGACGGCGAGGAAGAATCGCATCCGCCGAACCATCCGCAAAAGCCCGACTGGGGAAAACGTGCAGTGCCGTTTTCGCGCGAACTATGGATCGAACGCGAAGACTTCATGGCGATTCCGGACAAAGGATATTTTCGGCTGTACCCCGGCAACAAGGTTCGCCTGCGATATGGGTACGTCGTCGAGTGCACCGGGTTCGATCAGGACGCGGCGGGAAACGTGGTTGCTGTGCACTGCAACTATTTTGCGGATAGCAAGTCGGGAACACCCGGTTCCGAAAACTATAAAGTCAAAGGCAATATCCACTGGGTCTCCGCGCGCCATGCGTATGCGTGCGAAGTGCGCCTGTTCGACCGCCTTTTCAAAGCAGCGCACCCCGGAACTGCGACGGATGGAAGTGAGCACGACTACGTCCAGGATCTCAATCCGGCCTCGAAGCACGTGATCACCGCACAGCTCGAGCCGGCGCTCAAAGATGCGCGCGCCGGTGAGCGCTTTCAGTTCGAACGTCACGGCTATTTTGTTGCTGACGCGGTCGATTCGAAACCGGGCACGCCGATATTTAATCGCACAGTTACGCTGCGCGACTCGTGGCATAAGCCATAGCAGATTTCACATAGACGGGACTCCGATGCCGCATGCCACTCTTGACGGACTGAAAATAAACTATGTGGTGAAAGGCAGCGGGACGCCGCTCATCATGCTGTCTCCCGGCGGATTCGATTCGAACATCGAGGGCTGGTCGGCGCGCGGCGTATGGAAGGATTTGCGCCCGCTCGATACGCTCGCAAACGAATTTCAGATGATCGCATACGACCGCCGCGAGGCCGGCGCGTCCGGCGGCAGGGTGGAACCCCATAGTTGGCGCATGTGGGCGCTCGAAGCCGTGCGGCTGCTCGATCATCTCGCTATCGACAGTGCATGGGTCATTGGCGGATGTATGGGCGTATCCGTCGCGGCAGCAATGGCCGCGCACTTTCCAAGCCGCTGTTCGGGATTGCTGCTGCATTGGCCGGTTGGCGGTTATCGGTGGCGCGCCAAAGGGCGCAGCAACTTCGATCGCCATATCGCTTTTGTGCGGGCACAGGGCCTTGCGGCGGTCGTCGAGCGCGCTCGCAAGGCCGCCGGCTTCTGGGCGGATCCGGAGTGTGGTCCCTGGACGACGGTCTTGAATCAGGATGCCGCCTTCGCGACTACGTATGCGCAGCAGGATCCGGAACAGTACCTTGCGATCGTGGCGCAAAGTCGTGATACGCTATTCGACGACACAATGCCGTCCGGCGCCACGGGTGAGCAGTTAATGACCATCAAGCTCCCGGCTTTCATCATGAGCGGCGACGATGCTTCTCACGCGACTTCGGCGGCCCACGCAATGCGCGAACTGATTCCAGGCGCCATCATGTCGCCGCTGATGCCGCCGCAGCAGAACGCGTCGACAGTTACGGCATGGATACGCGACTCGGTCGCCCGCAGCAATAAAGGATAGCGACGCTCGCAGTCATCAACGACCGCAATGTGGAAAGGGAGAAAGCATGGAATCGACGCGGATAGCTTGCGCTCGGGTGTCCCCATGAAGTGGCGGGCGGCGATCGTTGCAGCGCTCATGCTTGTTGTGAGTGCGCCGTGCCTAGCGAATCCCGGCATCGCCGACATGTTGAACATCGCGTGGGAAAGTTTCTGGCAGCAAAGCGGGTACGCCCGTGGAATTTATAAGTGGAACCAGCCGTTGCGCGTCGTGTTGTCCGGTGACGCCGCCGCTCGTCATCGCGAGTTCGCGCTGCGTCAATTGCACGCGGTCGCGGATATCGCGGGCTTGCAGATCATCGAAGCCACTGCAGGCGATACGACGGCCAATGTCGAGATCGAATTCGTCGGCAGCCGCGATTCCCTGCAAGCGATACAGCCGTGCGCAACGGATCTCTCAGCACGTGATGGATTGATCCGCCGTGTGAAAGTGCGCGCCAACGAGGGCAACGTATGGCGATGCATGCTGCATGAGGCCATGCACGTGATGGGCATACCGGGACATCCGCGTGGTCATACCATACTTACCTACTTCGCGCGCGATGGCAGCCTTACCGAAATGGACCGGCTGCTGCTTCGAACGATCTACTCGGACGAGATGGCACCCGGCACGTCTCCGCTCGCTGGATTGCAGATCATGACGCGCCATATCGTAGGAGCCGTGCCGGCCGGACCACAACGCGTCGAAGCTGAGAATGTCGCCGATGCTTTTCTGCAAAAAACCATCGCCCAAATGGAACACTTCGCCAATGGCAGCGGCGAGCCGCCGGCAATCCTGCTGCGCTCATCGAAGACGACGGCAGCCGGCATCGCTAAAGGGCGCATCAACCTTCAGTACTACCTGGGCCTCGCTTATTCCCGCGGCGATATCGTCGCGGTAGACGAGAAGAAGGCGGCGCAATGGCTGACACGCGCGGCGGGCGCCGCGCATGCCGACGGGCAGAACCTGCTCGGAGAAGCGTACTCGAACGGCACCGGTGTCGACGTCGATGTCGTCGAGGCGTACAAATGGTATTACCTCGGCGCACACCACGGCTGTGCCCAAGCGAGGAAGTCGCTGACGCTGGCAGAATCGCGGCTGGCGGCCGAGCAGATTGCGGCCGGCCGTGCACGGGCTGCCGATTGGCTGGAGATGAATCCGCAATGAACGGCGCCGTGATCGAACTTAGCCGTCGCCGGTGCCCAGGCGCATCTCAGAACACGTAGTAATTAAGCGCGCCGCTTGTCCATACGGCGGGCACCTCTATGCCACTGCTCAGCTATCGACTCGTAAACGTGTTCGCCGAGTCGGCGGCGCTAACCGGCAATCCGCTGTGCGTGTTCGAGAACGGCAGCCCGCTCGACGAAACCACAATGCAGGCGCTTGCGCTCCAGTTCAATCTTTCCGAAACGACATTCATACTGCCGCCGGTCGCTGCGGGCGCCACGGCACGCGTGCGCATTTTCACGCCGACGTTTGAAATGCCTTTTGCGGGGCACCCGACGCTGGGCACCGCTCATGTTGTGCGCGAACTCATGAAGTGCGGCGACGATGTCAGCCTCGAAATGAAAGCGGGGCTGATTCCGGTGCGCGCTCACGGCGACGAGTGGACGCTGCAGGCCAACTCGCCGCGCTCGCATGCGCCCGAAGTGACCCGCGCCGAATTTGCGCAGATGCTTGCGATCAACATCGAAGACGTGCTCGATGGAGCACAGTGGGTGGACACGGGTTCCGAGCAACTCGTTATTCCGCTGGCATCGCCGAACGCAGTCGAGCGCTGCAAGCCCGATCCACAATTGCTGGCACGGTATTCAGTGGGCAAGAAGCGCAACAGTCTCGCATATGTCTGGGCGCAGGTGGACGAGCACAAGATACGCGCGCGTTTCTTCTTTACGAAATATGGTGGAGTGGTCGAAGATCCCGGCACCGGCTCGGCGTGCGCCAATCTCGGCGGCTGGTTCATCGCACGCTTGTCGCGGCTACCGCTCGCATTCGATGTGAGACAAGGCGACCAGGTGGGGCGGCCGTGCCGGCTTGGTCTACGCGTCGACAGCGACCGGCGTATCTTCGTATCGGGTCGCGTGATCGCCATCGGCCGCGGTGATATCTCGATCTGATATACGGACCGCCGCACACAACTAACACGATGGCCGTCTCTGAACGTCAACGTCGCCGTATGTGCGTGTTACTCGCAAGCCTGTGCGCAAGCGTCGCGCATGCGCAGCAGTATCCCGTCCGCCCCGTAAAAATTATCGTGGGTCTCACCGCAGGCGGCGGCGTTGATGTGGTGAGCCGCATCATTGCGCAGAAACTCGGCGACTCGACCGGTCAGTCTTTCGTCGTGGATAATCGCACCGGCGCGGGCGGCAACATCGCGTTCGAGCTCGTTGCCAAGTCGGAGCCTGACGGCTACACCTTGCTCAACAGTTCGCCGGGCATCGTCACCAATCCGACGCTGTATGCGAAAGTAAATTACAAGATCAACGATTTCGCCGCCGTATCGCTGATCGGGAAGGCGCCGCTCGTTCTGGTCGTACATCCGTCCTTACCGTCGCATACGCTGGCGGAGCTCGTGACACTCGCGAAACAGAAACCCGGCGCCATCCGCTATGGCAGCGGCGGCGCGGGCGGTACTGCACATCTTGCGGCGGAAGTGTTGCGCACCATGGTCGGAATCGACTTTCTGCACGTTCCATATAAGGGCGGTCCGCAGGCGCTGCATGATGTGATCGGCGGCCAGCTCGACATGACGATACTGCCGTTTCCTGAAACGATGCCGCAGATCCGCGCGGCACGGGTACGTGCCCTTGCACAGACAGGGGATACGCGTTCCGCGATGGCCGCCGACATCCCGACCTTCAGCGAAGCCGGCGTAAAGGGTTACAGTGTCACAACGTGGTACGTGCTGTTCGCCCCGGCGCGGACGCCGCCGGAAGTCATCAACAAGCTCAACGACGAGATTGTAAAAGCGCTCAAGCTGCCGGATGTTCAGGAGCGCTTGAAAGTCGCGGGCGTCGGCGACATCGTCGGGTCAAGTCCGGCCTTCGCTGATAAATTCGTACGCAGCGAATTCACACGCTGGGAAAAAGTGATACGCGCGGCTGGCGCGAAAGCCGACTGATGGACTCGCGGTTGCCATGCCGGCTTGCTACGGCATCAGCAAACCGCCGTTAATGTGAATCGACTGGCCGGTGAGAAAGCGTGCATCCGGACCGCACAACATACGCACCATTGCGGCGATCTCGCCCGGCTCGCCGCGACGCCCGATCGGCGGCATCTCACGCCGATGGCCAGGGCGCAGCGGCGCCTGTCCGGGTAATCCGCGCTCGGTATCGATCGGACCAGGTACCACGCAATTACACGTGATGTGGTGAGGCGCGAAGTCCAGTGCAAGCGCGCGCGTAAGGCCCGCGAGCCCCGCCTTTGCCGTGACAACGTGGGCGCGGTGCAGCGCGCCGCGATGTCCGGTCAGTCCGCCGATGTTCACGATGGCGCCGGCACCGGCGCGTTTCAAATGCGGCAGGCAAGCCTGGGTGCAGATGAACGCGCCATCGAGCGTCACGGACAGCACGCGCCGCCATGCGTCGAGTGAAATCTGCTCGAAAGGCATATCCGGACGCACGGATCCATTGTTGATCAGGATATCCAGGCGTCCGAACATCTCCACGGTTGACTCAACCATCGCCGAGACCGCCGCAGCGTCAGTGACGTTTGCGATGTGAAACGCGGCTTTTGCGCCGTCCGCTCGAATCATATCCACCGTCTTTTCGGCGTCAGCGCGCGATGTCATCGCATTCACCATTACCGCCGCGCCGCCCGCTGCCAAAGATCTGGCGATTGCGCGACCGATGTTGCGAGCACCGCCGGTCACCAGTGCCACTTTCCCCGCGAGCTCGTCGCCTTTACGCATGCCGTTCATGGTGCTGCTTGCCGTTGTCTTGATTTGTGAGTTATAGGTGTGAGCGGTTCGCGATTCTCGCGCGATTATGACTCAAAAGTATCGTTATCCAGTGCGTCGAGCTCAATCGCTGTGACGAGCCTGTCGCCGTTCGAACTCATTTACTGCGCGCTCGTTGTGTTCGTTTCCTATGCGGTGCGCGGCGGCACCGGTTTCGGCGCCGTTATCGGAATGCCACTCATTGCGCTCGTGCTGCCGATGAAGGATTTGGTCCCGGTGTGGACGCTCATGGGTTTTACGTCGTCTGTTGCAATTCTCGGTCGCGATCGCAAGCACGTGGCACACAGCGCCGTTCTTGCATTCATCCCATGGTGTCTGATTGGCATCGGTATCGGACTTTATTTTTTCGCAACGCTCGACGCGCGCATGCTTGCACGCGGGCTTGGCATAATGGTGATTGCCTACGCGATTTATGCGATGCGAAGTGCGTTGCGTCCACCGGCAAAGCCGCACTATCTGCCGCCCCTCGTCGCACCGCTATCGGGCGCGCTCGCCGGTGCCGTCGGCGCACTGTTCGGAACGATGGGCAGCATCTTCTTCGTAATTTTTCTGGACATGCGCTCGCTCAACAAAGAACAGTTCCGCGCGACGATGTCGGCGATGCTGCTGGTCCTGAGCGCCGTGCGAGGCCTCGGCTACTATGCCGTCGGCGAATTCACAGTCGGATCGTTCATCATGTTCGCCGCCGCTTTTCCCGCCATGCTGGCAGGAATTTATGTGGGTGACCGTGTCCAGATGCGGCTCAGCGAAGCGGCATTCCGCAAAGTAATCTGCGTGACACTTCTGCTGTGCGGAATACTTTTGCTGCTGAAATGAGATAGCTGACCCGAACGCTGCGGCGGCGCTACTGCGAAGGTAAACTCAATAGCTTGACCGAACGCTTCGACAACTCTGACATTGAATACCGTTGATGGCATCGATGTGATTCTCCGACGTATTCGTCTTCCACATCGCGCTTGAATACATCCAATCAAACGAACGTCGCAATCGAGGAGAATTTCTTTGAGTAAGCCGCCGACCATCGCTGAACCGCTTGCGGCATTCACGGCGTCTGTTCGCTACGACCAAATACCCGAGGATGTAGTTGCACACGCAAAGCTGCATTTACTCGACTCTGTAGGCGTCGGATTTGCCGCTTCAGGCTTCGACTTCGCGCGCAAAGCGTGCGCCGCTCTGTCGACGCTCAGTACTGGCAAGCACGCGATTTTCGGCATGGACTCGAGCCTCGAGCTCCGCGATGCGATTGTGATGAACGGGATGCTCGTCCACGGCATCGAATACGACGACACCGCGATCCGCGGACGCGTGCATCCGAGCGCATTCAGCGTTCCGTGCGCGCTAGCGGCTGGGACCGCCGCAGGCGCTTCGGGTAAAGACGTGCTTGCGGCCTATATCGCCGGTGTTGAATGTGCGGTGCGGCTCGGCATGGCGGCGCGCGGCGGATTCTCGAGCGCCGGCTACAACACGGTCGGCATCATCGGAGCTTTCGGCAGCACACTCATTGCGGGAAAACTGTTTGGCCTTGATGCGCGGCAATTGACGATGGCACAAGGCATCGTCTATAGCACCGCTGCCGGCAATCGCGAATTCACAGCGGCCGCTTCATGGACGAAAGCGTTCGAGGCCGGTTGGCCCGGCGCAGGCGCGATTACCGCCGTGTGCCTTGCCAGACAAGGTTACGTGGGACCGGCGACAGCCTACGAGGGCCGGTTCGGTCTTTTGGAGGTTTACTTGAAGGCGCGACCGGCGGCCGCGGACTTCGCCGCAATCACAGCAATGCTCGGCGAGGAGTGGGAGTTCTCGCGCATCCTTATCAAAATGCTGCCATCCTGTTTTTTCAATCATCCGATCATCAATGCAACGATCGCGCTGGTTACCGAATATGATTTGCGCGCGCAGGACATACGCGCCATCCGTGTGCTCGTGCCCAACGCCGGTATCAACACCGTATGCGAGCCGCGCGACAAGAAGATCGCACCGGCGGACATCGCCGCCGCGCAATTCAGCGCATATTATTCAGCCGCGTGCGCAGCTTTGAGGCGCCGCTTTACGCTCGACGAGTTGGATGCCCAAACGCTGAACGATCCTGCGATCCGCGATCTCGCGGCGAGAATCGAATATGCCGTCGATCCACAATCGAATTTTCCGGCGCACTATTCGGGCGGCGTTGAAATATCAACGACAGATGGCCGTGTGCTGTCCGCGCGCGAGGATGTGAATGCGGGCTCGACGGAAAAACCGCTCGCCGCGTCCGCAATCGGAGCAAAGTTTTTGGCCAACGCCGAGCGCGTGATGCCGCGCCGGCGTGCTGAAGAGATCCGCGACCTGCTATTAAATATCGATCGCTGCGACGATATTCGCGCTCTCACGCCGCGACTCGGCGCTGGCTGATTCGAAACCGCCGCTATTCGACGCGGATGCCGGCTTTCTTGATGAGCCGGCTGTACTTGTCGAGCTCCGCACGCACGAACGCGCCGAAATGCGCTGGCGTATCGCCCACGCCGTCGCTGCCGAGCTGGCGTAATTTCTCTACGACGTCGGGCAGCGTGATCGCCTTCACGAGCTCGCGATTGATCTTTGCAATCACAGTTGCAGGCGTACCGGCCGGCGCATGCATGGAATACCACGCGTTCGCTTCGTAACGGGGCAAGCCTGCCTCGATGAAGGTCGGAATATTGGGGTACTCAGCAAGCCGGCTCTCGCGTGCGATTGCGAGCGCCTTGAGTCTGCCGGCGCGCACCTGCGGCAATATCGATGCAGCAGTGTCGAATGCAATATCCGTCTCACCGCTGATAAGGCTGATCAATGCGGGTGCGCCACCGCTGTAAGGCACGTGAATGATGTCGGTACCCGTGAGGTCTTTGAAGATTTCGCCGCCCATGTGCATGGGGGAACCGCTGCCAGCGCTAGCGTATTTCAGCGTGCCGGGCCGCGCCTTCGCGATTTTGATCAGTTCCTGCACCGAGTTAATCGGTGCTGACTGGCTTACTCCCAATATCATCGGTGCTATGGCAAGCAGCGTAATCGGCGCAAAGTCTTTAATCGGATCGTAGCCCGGATTGCGATACAGGCTCGGACTCACGCCATGGCTTGCGATTGAAGACAGCAACAGCGTGTGACCGTCGGGCACCGCACGTGCCGCGAGCGCCGTGCCGATCGTCGTGCCAGCCCCCGGCCGGTTATCGACGATGACCTGTTGTCCCCATGCATCGGACAGTTTCTGGCCAAACAGCCGCGCGAGCGCATCGTTACCACCGCCCGGCGGATACGGAACGATAAGCCGTATCGTTTTAACCGGAAACTCCTGCGCTGTCGCTATGCCGGTAATCACAAACATCAGCGCGAGCGCTGTGGCACGAGCTCTCTTGCTCATAACGCTCGCTTCTTTTTGCACTGTGTACCTTGTCATGGCAGGGCGCGCGCTTCGCGCATGCGCGTCAACAACCGCAGGAACATTTCCTCGGTATCTATGCACTCGTTAAAACCGGCGCGCCTCAGTTTAAGCGTATCGGACATGATGTCGTACTCCGGCGTGAAGACGAAATCGCCATAGGGCCACAGCGCGGCCTCCGCGTACGGCGTCGGCTGCAACGCGTGTTTGGCGACGATCCGCTCCCATACAGGCGCCTTGTCTGCCATCGTTTGCGCGAGGCGCATCGTTTTGACGGCTCCGTTGTCCATGCCGAAGAAAGCGGCGAAGCGCGGCCAAAGATTGACCCATCGTATGAAATCGCCGTTGGTGACGTTGAACGCCTGGTTCTCGCATGCAGCATGCGTCGACATGAATACGATCGCCTTTGCCAGCAGCGTCGCATCGACGCATTGATACAGCGCGTTGAAATTTCGCGCGGTGCCCGGGAAATGCAGGGGCTGACCGAGCTCTTTCATAATCGCCGCATAGACACCGATCACGCGCTGGATACTGCGCACGATGCTAACGTCGTCATCGCAGATTGCGTGCGGACGGCTCGCGCTCCAGTGCCATGAGCGGTTGCGACTGCGCGCAGCGATGAAATCCTGCTGCTCGTAATACCAGTTATTTTCCGCAATGCGTGGATCGGATTCCTTGGCGGGCGTTTTATAAGGGCCCAGATCTGAGCCGTAGTATTTGCTGCCCTGTAACAAATGAACATGACGTAGGTCGGGGGCAGCCGGTTCTACTGCGTCCATCAGGTTGCGAAGCATTGCCGCATTGAGTTCTATCGGTTCTTTCGCCGAAGCTGAGTGCGTCGCACGAGCACAATAGAATATGTGCGTAATGTGTCGAAGCGCGCGCAGCGCGCTGCGGCAAGCGGCGCCATCGGCGATGTCAATGCTAATCACCCGATACTGCGGTTGAATGGATGGCGTACGCCGGGCCAGACCGATGATCTCCCACTCCGGCTGCGTGGCAAGATATCGCGCCAGGCCGCGGCCGACGACGCCGGTCACGCCCGGAATCAACGCACAATAGCGCGCCAACTTATTCGGCCTTCAGTCCCGCGCTGCGAATGATCTTGTCCCAACGCGTCGTTTCGGAACGGACGAATGCAGCGAATTCGCGCGGGCCGTCGCCGATCGATTCCACGCCGATCCTCGCAAAGCGTTCCCTGGTTTCAGGCTGCGCCACAATTGCGCGCAATTCGCGGTCGAGGCGGTCGATGTGTGCTTTCTCCGTACGCGCAGCCATCACGATGCCATACCACTCGGCTACTACCAGGCCCGGCAATCCGGCTTCAATCGCCGTCGGCAGATCGGGGGCCGTCGGCGAACGTTTTTCGCTGGTGACGGCGAGCACTTTGAGGCGGCCGGCCTCGGCAAATCCCGCAACGGTCGAATATGTCGCGAACATGATCTGCGCTTCACCGCCGACCACTGCCGCAGCGGCAGGTCCTGCGCCCTTGTAGTTAACAGCCACTACCTTCACGCCGAGGAGCGCGTTCAATTGCTCGAGTCCCAGATGCATCGGGGTTCCGACGCCGGCGGTGGCACCGGTTAGCTTGCCCGCATCCGACTTGAGCAGCCCAATCAGTTCTTTTACCGATTTCACCGGCACCGAAGGATGAACCGCCAGCACATACAGTCCCTTTGCGAGCAACGTCACGTAAGCGAAGTCTCTGGCGGAGTCATACGGCAGCTTCTGATAAAGCGACGGATTGACGGTGAGATTGCTGGTGGCGAGGCCGATCGTATAACCGTCGGGCACAGACTTCGCGACCAGATCCATACCGATAATCGTCGCCGCGCCGCCGCGGTTGTCGATTACGATCTGCTGCGCGAGCGCGTCGCTGAGTTTCGGCGCGACGATGCGGGCGACTGCATCCGAGCCGCCGCCGGGCGGGAATCCAATCACGAAGCGAATAGGACGCACGGGATACGCTCGCGCCTCAGACGGCGTATTCTGCGCAGTCGCAGCCGCGGACAAGAGAAGCAGCCCGCTACAGGCGGCCGCAAGCAAGCGGCTGACTCCGCTCATTTCGATGCTCCTCCCGCTTGTTGTGGTATCGGTTCGCGGTCAGCCGGTCACGCCGATGTTCCACGGCACGAATTCATGATCACCGAGTCCAAGGATTTCGCTTTTGGTTTTGTCGCCCGATACCGTTCGCAACAGCTCATCGAAGATTTCGCGGCCCATCTCCTGCATCGATTTCGTGCCATCGAGGATGCCGCCACAATTTATGTCCATGTCGTCACGCAAGCGGTTGTACATTGGCGTATTCGTGGCAAGCTTGATCGATGGCACCGGCTTGGCGCCGAACATGGAGCCGCGGCCGGTAGTAAACATGATCACATTAGCGCCGCCGGCGATTTGACCGGTCGCGGAGCACGGATCGAAACCGGGCGTGTCCATGAACACCAGGCCCTTCTGAGTGACGGGCTCAGCGTAGCGGTAGACCTCCATTAACGGCCCGGTGCCGCCCTTCATTGAAGAGCCGAGCGATTTCTCGAATATGTTTGCGAGGCCGCCGGTCTGATTGCCCGGGCTCACATTGCCGTTGATCTGCGTGTCGCGTCCAACTGTATATTCGTCCTTCCACCAGCGAATGCGCTCGACCAGCTTCTCGCCGACTTCCCGCGTCCGCGCACGCCGCGTCAGTGTGTGTTCGACGCCGTAAATTTCAGGCGTCTCAGACAATATTGCGGTACCGCCGTGGCGCACCAGAATGTCCATCGCAGCACCCAGCGCCGGATTCGCAGTGATCGAAGAGAATCCGTCGGAACCGCCGCATTGCAGACCCACCGTGATATGACTTGCGGGCACCGCCGTGCGCGTGACGCGGTTCGCTTCTGGCAGCATCTCCTTCACTGCGGCAACACAGGCGGCGATCGTCTTCGTGGTGCCCCCCTCGTCCTGCATGACGAATGACCGCAGGCGCGAGCTTGGTTCCAGGCCCTGCTCCTTGAACAATTTGCTCACCTGGTTACGTTCGCATCCCAGCCCGACGATAAGCGCGCCGGCAAGATTCGCATGCAACGCATACCCGGCCATGGTCCGGCGCAAAAGATCCATCGGCTCGCCGGTCATCTCCATGCCACAGCCCGTGCCGTGCGCAAAAGCGACTACACCGTCAACGTTCGGATACTCTGCCAGCCGCTCGGGCGTGAAATACTCAGCGACTTTGTGCACGACCGTGGCCGAGCAGTTGACTGTCGAGAGAACACCCACGTAATTGCGCGTCGCAACCTGGCCATTTGCGCGCAAAATTCCCATGAACGATGCGCGTTGGTGATCTTCGAGCAGTTGAACGGGCCGGTATTCCCGCGCATGCGCATAATCGCGGTCGAACTCGCGGAACTCCATATTGTGCGAATGCACGAAGGTACCGGCCGGTATATCGCTCGCAGCGAAGCCGATCGTAACGTTGTACTTAAGAATCGGCTCCCCTTTACGGATGGCGCGCGTCGCGATTTTGTGTCCGGACGGCACCTGACTCCGGCAGGTCAGACCCCCGCCAAGCTTCGCGCCGATTTCGACATTAGCGCGCGCGATAACGACATTGTCCGCCTC
>Ga0207691_10000635_pt1 | contig 34764 bp, 31 predicted proteins | sample KBSM13metaG_FD_184327 | JGI IMG/M metagenome (GOLD analysis project Ga0207691, IMG submission 184327) | Miscanthus rhizosphere microbial communities from Kellogg Biological Station, Michigan, USA - KBS M1-3 metaG (SPAdes) (version 2) | ecosystem: Host-associated > Plants > Roots > Rhizosphere >...
GAAAACGCTTGCGCAGGCGCTCGCGATGGCCGTGATAATGCGGCGGCGCCTCGGCGAGGCCGCTTTGGTTTTCGGGCTTCTTTTCGAGCATGCAATTCGCGAGCAATTTTAGCGGCCGCCTGCGGTCGCTGCGGCCATCGCAATCCATTCTAGGATGACTGAACCGCATGATTTTGCAATCAGCTTGCGGAGGGTCCGCGCACTTAAGGCCGCGAAACGCAACATCTAGAGCGTGATGGCCTTAGGTTGAATCGTCATCACGCTCTAGATCTTTGGTGGAGCATGATCTTTTCGGAAAACCGGTATCCACTTTTCCGGATCATGCTCTAGCGCTTGCGGCGCAGCCTGACCACCACGTCGATGCGCGCGACTTCGTAGCCCTCGGGCGGTACCGGCGTCTTGCCGACCACCACATCGGCGTTGGGGATGTCGAGGAGATCGTTTTCGCCCTCGACGAAGAAGTGGTGATGCTGGGAGACGTTGGTGTCGAAATAGGTCTTCGACCCGTCAACGGCCACCTGACGCAGCAGCCCCACATCGGTGAACTGATGCAGCGTGTTGTAGACGGTGGCGAGTGACACCGGCACCTTCGCCTTGGCCGCCTCCTCGTACAGCATCTCAGCAGTGATGTGCCGATCACCCTTGCCGAACAGGATCCAGCCAAGTGCCATGCGCTGGCGGGTCGGCCGCAAGCCCACGTCACGGAGCATGGACTTCACGTCATGCCAGGGGCAGCCGGTGAGCGCGGAACGGGCGGCCATGCTGGCAAGCCGCTCGGCGCTTTCGACCGCGTTGGTGAAAACGATGGTGCGCGATAGGGTCATGGGCACACCTAAACCTTCTGCTACTCTAACTCAGCGACGATTGTTGCGTTTGTAACATATGGCAGCGAAGATGCAACTCCCTCGCAACAACACTGGGGCAATTCTAATCTGCCCGCATTCGGCAGGCGGCCGCTGGCTTTGCCCCCCGCAGCGCCTATGTTAGGACTGCCAGGCTTGGGGAACTCGATCAGACGGCCAGGGACAAGGTGCAGATGGAGCAGCGGCCTACAAGCTTCGGATACGATGACCTATTGGCGTGCGGGCGGGGAGAATTGTTCGGCGCAGGCAATGCCCAGTTGCCGCTCCCCCCGATGTTGATGTTCGACCGCATTTCGGAGATCGCGGAGGCCGGCGGCGAATATGGCAAGGGTCTGGTTCGTGCCGTGCTGGAACTCAAGCCCGACCTCTGGTTCTTTCCTTGCCATTTCAAGGGTGATCCGGTCATGCCGGGCTGTCTCGGGCTCGATGCGCTCTGGCAGTTGCTCGGCTTCTTCCTGGGCTGGGTCGGCGCGCCGGGCAAAGGCAGAGCGCTGGGACTGGGCGAGGTGAAATTTTCCGGCCAGGTCCTTCCGACCGTCAAGAACGTCGTCTACGGCATCGACGTCAAGCGGGTCATGCGCAGCAAGCTGGTGCTGGGCATCGCCGATGGCTGGCTGTCGGCGGACGGCTCGATCATCTACCGGGCGATGGACCTCAAGGTCGGCCTGTTCCGCGACGAGGTGATGCAGCCGAGCGGAGGTTGACGGCGCCAGCCGCGCTCCTGCGCGAATTCAAGATGCGGACGAGGCAGTCATGAGGCGGGTCGTCGTCACCGGGATGGGCATCGTCTCATCGATCGGCAACAACACCCAGGAAGTTCTGGCGAGCTTGCGTGAAGCCAAGCCCGGGATTTCGCGCGCCGACAGGTACGCCGAGCTCGGCTTTCGATGCCAGGTGCACGGTGCGCCCACGCTCAATGCGGAAGAGGCGATCGACCGCCGCGCCATGCGCTTTCTCGGCGGCGGGGCGGCCTGGAACCATGTCGCCATGGAGCAGGCCATTCGCGACGCCGGGCTCGATGACGGCGAAATCTCCCACGAAATGACCGGCATCATCATGGGGTCCGGCGGGCCCTCGACGCGTGCCATCGTCGAGGCCGCCGACACCGCCCGTAACAAGGGCCCGAAGCGGGTCGGGCCGTTCGCGGTACCCAAGGCGATGTCGTCCACCGCCTCCGCGACGCTCGCCACCTGGTTCAAGATCAAGGGCGTGAACTATTCGATCTCGTCGGCTTGCGCGACCTCCAACCATTGCATCGGCAATGCCGCGGAAATCATTCAGATGGGCAAGCAGGACGTGATCTTCGCTGGCGGCAGCGAGGAACTCGACTGGACGCTGTCGGTCCTGTTCGACGCCATGGGGGCGATGTCGTCGGGCTTCAACCAGACGCCGGACAAGGCTTCGCGCGCCTATGACGTGGACCGTGATGGTTTCGTCATCGCGGGCGGCGCCGGCGTGCTGGTGCTGGAAGAACTCGAGCATGCCAAGGCGCGGGGAGGGCGCATCTACGCCGAGGTCGCGGGCTATGGTGCGACATCGGATGGATTCGACATGGTGGCGCCCTCGGGCGAAGGCGCGGTCCGCTGCATGCGGATGGCGCTCAAGGGCGTGAAAGCGCCGGTCGAATACATCAACCCGCATGCCACCTCGACTCCGATCGGCGACCTCAAGGAGATCGAGGCGATCCGTGAAGTTTTCGGCGACACCTGCCCGCCGATCGCAGCTACCAAATCGCTCACTGGCCATTCACTCGGAGCCGCCGGCGCCCAGGAGGCGATCTACTCGCTGCTGATGATGAACAACGGCTTCATCTGCGAAAGCGCGAACATCGACACGCTTGATCCGGCTTTCGCCGACATGCCGATCATCAGGGAACGCCGTGACGACGTTAAGCTCGGCTGCGTGCTGTCGAACTCGTTCGGCTTCGGCGGCACCAACGCCTGCGTGGTGCTCAAGCGGCTCGATGTCTAGGCTTTAAAGTTCATTCCATCCTTCGCGAGAAGGAACGCCAGAGCGGTGAATCGGGGCGCCATGACGCAGTTGATGCAGGGCAAGCGCGGGCTGATCATGGGAGTCGCCAACGATCACTCGATCGCTTGGGGCATTGCCCGCACGCTCGCCGCTCAGGGCGCGACGCTCGCTTTCACCTATCAGGGCGAGGCCCTCGGCCGCCGCGTGCGACCGCTGGCGGAGTCGGTGGGCGCTTCGCTCCTGCTGCCGTGCGACGTCGAGCAGGCCGCATCGGTCGATGCCGCGTTTGCGACCATCGCGGAGAAGTGGGGGTCGCTCGACTTTCTCGTCCATGCCATCGCCTTTTCCGACAAGACCCAGCTCAAGGGCCGCTACGCCGACACCACGCGCGACAACTTCGTGCGCACCATGATCATCTCCTGCTTTTCCTTCACGGAGGTGGCCAAGCGTGCCGCGACATTGATGCCGGCGGGCGGAGCGATGGTGACGCTGACCTACAACGGCGGCCAGCGCGCCATGCCGAACTACAATGTGATGGGGGTCGCAAAGGCGGCGCTCGAAGCGTCGGTGCGCTATCTCGCAGTGGATTTCGGGCCGTCCGCCATCCGCGTCAATGCCATTTCGGCCGGGCCGATCCGCACGCTTGCGGGTGCCGGTATCAGCGATGCCCGTCAGATGTTCGCCTTCCAGCAGCGTCATTCGCCGCTGCGCCGCGGTGTGACGCTCGACGAGATCGGAGGTGCCGCGCTCTATCTCGTCTCCGACCTGTCAACCGGTGTCACCGGTGACGTCCACTTCGTCGATTCCGGCTACAACGTCATCGCCATGCCGCATCCGATGTCCCTCAAGGACGAAACCGCGGCGAACGAGCAGGCAATCGCCAAGGACGCCGCGCAATAGGCGCCGCTTACGCTTATTTTTCAAAATGGTGGCAGCAGCCGATCCGCTCATGCGGCGGCGCTCGGTCCGGTCGTGGTTAGCGGCCCTGTCGAGATGGCGGGAACGGGTGCGGATGCGTTAGCGGCGGTCCTTGAAATAGCGGTTTCCGCGTTCCAGAGAATGATAGAAGCTATGGCGGAACGCACCGCCACGGCGATGCCGTAGGGCGCTGCGAGCACGATGGCGGCGGCGATCAGCAACGCAGCGAAGTGCTTCCACGCCTGCAGACCCGCCCGGATGCTCATGGCGTTCTCCGTCGACCGCGGCCGTGCTTGCCGCGCGTTCCATGTCGGAGATGGGGAGAGTTGATGCCCGCCGCCGTGATCGCCGTCACAGTTTGGCTGGTCGCACCAAAGCTCGCGATGGAATGATCATGCAACACGTCGCCAAGCCGGGCGCGATGACACGGTTGCGCGACCTCGTTCGGGGCGAGCGGACGCCCGCCATTCAACTCCCGGCGTGGCTTGACCGCCTGATATCCATCGGGATCGTTTCGAGTGACGAACGGGTGATCGAGCGCCAGCGTTGCGTCAACGTCGCGGCATTTGCGGTGGCGGCAACGGCACTGTCGCACCTGATCATCAATGGCCTGCATGATTTTCATGGGCTGATCTTCGTCAACGCCGATAACCTGTTGATGCTGGCGGTTTCGTTGTTCGTCCCGCGCCTCCATCGCTTCGGCGATCATGCCGGCGGCGTTGTGCTGGTTCTCGCGGTCCTGTTTGGCCAACTGTTCATCGTGTGGTCGCTCGGCCTCGCCAGCACGCTTCATATCTATTACACGCTCGGCGGTGCCATATTGTTCTTCTTCGGAGTGGAGAACTGGCGTCTGTTCCTCGTCCTGTTCGGCCTTTATGTCGTTGCGCTCGTGCTCGCGCTCAATCTCGCGCCGGTCGCCGGGCTGGTCGTGCCGGAGGACCAGGCGTTTCGCGACATGTTGTCGGGTCAGGCGATGATCAATACGGCGGCGATCATTGCCGCGCTCATCTTCTACGCGCTCTGGGACCGGGATCGCGCCAGGATGGAGTTGCAGGACGAGCATGCACGCTCCGAGGCCTTGCTGGGGACGCTCATGCCGCAGGCAATCGCGGCACGCTTGAAATCGGGCCGTGAAGCGCGCATCGCAGACAAGATCGACATGCTCAGCGTGATGTTCGCGGACCTCGCCGGTTTCACGGCCGCAGCCCACGATCTTTCCCCCGAGGAGGTCGTCGACTTTCTTGATCGGCTCGTCCGCGCACTCGATGAACTCTGCGAGCGATACGAGGTCGATAAGATCAAGACCATCGGAGACAGCTATATGGCGGCGGGCGGCTTCGACGGCCGCGCCGTTGAAGGCGCGGTCGCGGTCGGGCGGCTTTCGCTGGCGATGATGGAGGTGATCGACCACCAGCCGCCGCTCGGCGGCCACCGGCTCAGGCTGCGCGTCGGCATCCATTGCGGACCGGCGACCGCCGGGGTGATCGGCGACACCCGCTTCTCGTACGACGTCTGGGGCCACGCCGTGAACACAGCGTCGCGCATGGAGTCCTATGGCGAGCCCGGCCGTATCCAGGTCAGCGAGGCATTTCGCGAGCTCACCAAGGACGCGTTCGTGTTCGAGCAGCGGGGCGCAACAGAGATCAAGGGGCTGGGCGTGACGACCACGTTCTTCCTGGTGGGTGCGTCGGGCTAGGGCCGTGCGCCGGCCCGGCCGGCGGGACATTTCGATCGTTGGCGCTCCGCCGAGTGGAGCTGCGCGTGCCGCCGATATCGGCTGCTTGCCCAAATGAAAAGGGGCGGCCCGGCGGCCGCCCCTTCGACACATCTAAAAAAATGCGCCGGACTATTCGCCGCCGGCGGCGGCCTCGCGCGGCTGCTGGTCGGCCTCGGCCTTCTGCTTGGCCTCGAGGTCTTCCCCGGTCTCCTGGTCCACCACTTTCATGGACAGACGCACCTTGCCGCGCTCGTCGAAGCCGAGCAGCTTCACCTTCACCTTATCGCCTTCCTTCACCACGTCGTTGACCTTCTGCACCCGGCGCGCTGCCAGTTGACTGATATGCACGAGGCCATCCTTGGAGCCGAAAAAGTTCACGAACGCGCCGAAGTCCATCACCTTGACGACGGTCCCTTCATAGATGTGACCGACCTCGGGCTCGGAGGCGATCGACTTGATCCAGTTGATGGCAGCCTTCATGGCGTCGCCGTTGGCGGACGCGACCTTGACGGTGCCGTCGTCGGAGATATCGATCTTGGCACCGGTCTTCTCCACGATCTCGCGGATCACCTTGCCGCCGGAACCGATAACCTCGCGGATCTTGTCGACCGGGATGTTGAACACCTCGATGCGCGGCGCGTGCTCGCCGAGCTGGTCGCGGTGCTGGGTCAGGGCTTTCGACATCTCGCTCAGGATGTGCAGCCGGCCATCCTTGGCCTGACCGAGCGCAACCCGCATGATTTCTTCGGTGATGCCGGCGATCTTGATGTCCATCTGCAGCGAAGTCACGCCGCGCTCGGTGCCTGCTACCTTGAAGTCCATATCGCCGAGATGGTCTTCGTCGCCGAGGATGTCGGACAGCACCGCATGGCGGTCACCCTCGAGGATGAGCCCCATGGCGATGCCCGCGGTCGGACGCTTGAGCGGAACGCCCGCGTCCATCAGGGCCAGCGAGGTGCCGCACACCGTCGCCATCGAGGAAGAACCGTTCGACTCCGTGATCTCCGACACGACGCGCAGGGTGTAAGGAAACTCGTGGTGCGCGGGCAGGATCGGATGGATGGCGCGCCAAGCGAGCTTGCCATGACCGATCTCGCGCCGGCGCGGTCCGCCCATTCGTCCGGTCTCGCCGACCGAGAACGGCGGGAAATTGTAATGCAGGAGAAACGTCTCCTTGTACGTTCCTTGCAGCGCGTCGATCCATTGCTCGTCCTCGCCGGTGCCGAGCGTCGCCACCACGAGGGCCTGGGTCTCGCCGCGTGTGAACAAGGCCGATCCGTGTGCTCGCGGCAGCACGCCGACCTCTGAAACGATGGGACGCACCGTCTTGACGTCGCGGCCGTCGATGCGTCGTCCGGTATCAAGGATGTTCCAGCGTACGATCTTGGCCTCGATCTTCTTGAACACGCCGGCAACTTGCTGCTTGGAATAGGGCGGGTTCTCCGTCCCCTCCGGGCAGAAGTGCGCCAGCACCTTGGCTTTCGCGGCATCGGTTCCGCGGTGGCGTTCCATCTTGTCCGGGACTGCATAGGCCGCCCGCAAATCCGGCTCGATCAGCGCCAGCATTTCCTTTTCAAGCGCGGCGTTGTCTGCCGCTTGCAGCTCACGCGGCTCCTTTGCCGCCTTTTCAGCCAGCTTGATGATGGCATCGATCACGGGCTGGAAGTGCCGGTGGCCGAACATCACGGCGCCGAGCATGACGTCTTCGCTCAGCTCTTTCGCTTCCGATTCGACCATCAGCACCGCGTCCTGGGTACCGGCGACGACCAGATCGAGTTGGCTCTCCGCCATCTCGTCGAGCAGCGGGTTGAGCACGTATTCGCTGTTGACGAAGCCGACGCGAGCTGCGCCGATCGGACCCATGAACGGCGCACCCGACAGCGTCAGCGCGGCCGAGGACGCGATCATTGCCAGAACGTCGGGATCATTCTCGAGATCGTGCGACAGCGTCGTTACGATCACCTGGGTTTCGTTGCGCCAACCGGGGGCGAACAGCGGTCGCACCGGGCGATCGATCAGCCGCGAGACCAGAGTCTCTTTCTCGGTCGGACGGCCCTCGCGCTTGAAATAGCCGCCGGGAATGCGGCCCGCGGCGTAGAACTTCTCCTGGTAGTCGACCGTGAGCGGCAGGAAGTCGACGCCTTCTCGCGGCTCTTTGGCGGCGACCACGGTCGCCAGCACCTTCGATTCGCCGTAAGTGGCGACGACTGCGCCGTCGGCCTGGCGCGCGATCTTGCCGGTCTCTAGGACGAGCTTGCGCCCTCCCCAGTCGAGCTCAACACGATGGATATCGAACATTGCGATTGTCTTTCATGGTTTTTGCGAAAGGACAAAAGCCATGAGCAAGACGGCGAGAGGCTGCCGCCTGCGGCGGTGCCGCAAACCGAAACAGCATCCAGCGATCCTGCCATGGCCTTCGAGCCTTCCATTGGACGGACGGGCGATCATTCGACCCGTCTCAAAATCGGCAGCGTCCGGCGCTGCCGGATGAACAGCGGACTAATCCGGTGTCCGCTTCAAAGCGCGCGAACTCGCCGCGCAAATCCTCAGCGACGAATACCCAGCCGTTCGATCAACGACTTGTAACGCGCCGCGTCGATGCGGGCGAGATAGTCGAGGAGCTGCCGGCGCTGGGATACGAGCTTGAGCAATCCCCGCCGGGAGTGGTTGTCCTTCACGTGAGTCTTGAAATGCTCGGTGAGGCTAGTGATGCGCTCCGAAAGGATCGCCACCTGCACTTCCGGCGAACCGGTGTCGCCGGATTTGGTCGCATAGGTCTTAATGACCTCGGCCTTGCGGCCCGTCGTGATCGACATCGGGATGTCCCTTTCCTGTCGGGGTTTCGATCTGCGGCCGGGCCGGGATGTCGTCCAGCGCGGTCACTACAAGTCGTCTACGCAGCCTTAACAGCGTCTTCGGCGAATGCCTGTCCTGGAACTGATCCGGGGGAATCGGTTCGCCGCGGAACCCGCGTCAAAAACGTCGAAGCGGGTTCCGATGCCATAGCTACCCTATGGCCCGCGTCCCGGCGCAATATCCCAAAACCGCCCTGGACGCCAGCAGAAACTTTAGCTCCTCCAGTGGGATAACGAAGATTTGCCGGTGGTCCCCTGACAAGATCATCCGGCCATGCAAAGGCTTAGGGCGGTTTCGCCCGCTAGGTCCGCGGCAGATTGAAAATCCGCCGTGGGCGCAATTCGCCCTTTTCGACCTGCGCCAGGGCCACCAGCCCGCCGTGCGCGGATACCGACACCCAGCCCTCCATGACCGGTGCGTCGCGCCCGCGCAGCAATACAGCCTGTCCGCGGGCGAGCCGGCCGGCGTCGGCGGCACTCACCCGCAGCGCCGGCAATGCCGCCAGCCCGGCCTCGACTGGCAGGACGGCCGCGGCAGCGGCGATGCTGTCCTCAGCGCCGGGCGGCACCAGGCGCTGCAATGCTTCCAGACCGGTGGCGATCTGCTCGGTGAACGGGCCGACCGCGGTGCGGCGCAGCGCTGTCACATGTCCGAAGCAACCGAGCGCGCGGCCCATGTCGCGGGCCAGCGCGCGCACATAGGTCCCCTTGCCGCACTCGGCGGCAAGCACGCTGTGATCGGGGTCGGGCGTCTCGACCAATTCGATGTGATGGATCTCGATCGGGCGGGCCGCGAGTTCCACCACTTCGCCGTCGCGCGCCAGATCGTAGGCGCGCTCGCCGCCGATCTTCACGGCGGAGAAGCGCGGCGGCACCTGTTCGATGAGACCGCTGAAGCGGGGAATGAGCGCGCGGACGGCCTCGGGAGTCGGGCGTTCCGCGCTGGTCTCGGTGGTGCGGCCTTCAGCGTCGTCGGTATCGCGCTCCTCGCCCCACCGCACGGTGAAACGGTAAACCTTGCGGCCGTCCATGACGAACGGCACCGTCTTGGTTGCTTCTCCGAGCGCGATCGGCAACAGGCCGGATGCCAGCGGGTCAAGCGTGCCGGCGTGGCCGGCGCGCTTGGCCTGCAGCAAACGCTTAACCACGCTCACGGCATGGGTCGAGGTCATGCCCACGGGCTTGTCGAGCACGAGCCAGCCATTCACGTCGCGCTTCTTGCGCTTCGGCGGATCCTGCGGTTTCGGTTTTTCGGCAATGATCTGGGTCAATTTTCGTCTTCCGTCTTGTTGCTCAGATCGCGCTGGACCTGCGGCGTTCGCAACAGCTTCTCTATTCGTTCCGCTTCGTCGAATCGCTGGTCGATGCGGAAGCGGATATCGGGTGCGAATTTCAAGTTGACGTGGTGCGCGATCTCACCACGCAGAAAGCGCTTGTTGCGCTCGAACGCCGCGAGCACCGCATCCGTGTCGCGCCCACCGAGCGGCATCAGGTAGATCGTGGCGAGCCGAAGGTCGGGCGTCATCTGAACTTGCGGCACCGTGATCAGGTGCTTTTCGATGACGGGGTCATGCACGTCCCCGCGCGTGAGCATCTCCGCGAGTGCATGGCGCACGAGTTCGCCGACGCGCAGCTGGCGCTGCGAGCCGCCGCGGCTCGTGCCTGTGTCGTGCTGATGGCGTCGACGGGCCATGATCGTCCTGAGTTTTCGGATGCGCGGTTCGACCCGCGCCTCCATCGCTTCGGTGAAAGAGGTCAGCCCGGAATGATGGGCGAAATGCAGTTTGCGCGCCTGAGACTTGAACTCACAGCGAGCGTTGCACCGTCTCCACTCGATAGCATTCGATGACGTCGCCGACCTTCATGTCTTGATAGTTCTCGAAGGCCATACCGCATTCCTGGCCGGCGACCACTTCGCGTGCATCGTCCTTGAAACGCTTGAGCTGGGAGAGCTTGCCCTCATGCACGACGACGCTGTCGCGGATGAGGCGCACGTTGGCGCCGCGCTCGACCACACCGTCGGTGACGCGACAGCCTGCCACGTTGCCGACCTTGGATACCTTGAAAATCTCCATGATCGAGGCATTGCCGAGCATGGTCTCGCGGACGCTCGGTGCCAGCAGGCCCGACATGGCCTTCTTCACGTCGTCGACGAGATCGTAGATGATGTTGTAGTAGCGGATTTCGATGCCGGCTCGTTCGGCCGCCTCGCGCGCCTCCTTGTGGGCACGCACGTTGAAGCCGATGATCGGCACGCCGGATGCTTCCGCCAGCGTCACGTCGGATTCGGTAATGCCGCCGACGCCGGAGTGGATCACGCGCGCGCCCACCTCGTCGGTGGCCAGTTTCTCGATCGTGCCGATGATCGCTTCGAGCGAGCCCTGCACATCGGCCTTGATGATCAGCGCCAAATCCTTCCGGCCGGAAGCTTTGAGCTGGCTCATCATCTGCTCGAGCGAGCCGCGCATGCCGGTCGCGCGGGCGGCCATCTTGTCGCGACGCTGCCGTGCACGATAGTCGGCGATCTCGCGTGCGCGCCCTTCGGACTCGACCACCGCCAATCGGTCACCCGCCTCCGGCGTGCCGTTGAAGCCGAGGACCTCCACCGGCGTCGATGGGCCCGCGCTTTCGACCGGCGTGCCCGTGTCCGAAACCAGCGCGCGCACGCGACCCCAATCGGCGCCTGCTACGATAAGGTCGCCGACCTTCAGCGTGCCGCGTTGCACCAGCACGGTGGCGACCGGGCCACGGCCGCGGTCGAGCTTGGCTTCAATGACCGTGCCTTCCGCTGGCCGGTTCGGATTGGCCTTCAGGTCGAGAATTTCCGACTGCAAACCGATGGTTTCGAGCAGGCGGTCGACATTGAGCTTCTTGGTCGCGGATACCTCGACATCGAGGACCTCGCCGCCGAGCGTCTCGACCTGGATCTCGTGCTGCAGCAGTTCAGTGCGCACCCGTTCCGGCTTTGCGTCGGGCCGATCGATTTTGTTGATCGCCACGATCATCGGAACTTTGGCGGCCTTGGCGTGGTGGATGGCTTCGACGGTCTGCGGCATGACGCCGTCGTCGGCGGCGACCACGAGTATGACAATGTCGGTCACCTTGGCTCCGCGTGCGCGCATCGCGGTAAAGGCGGCGTGGCCCGGGGTGTCGATGAAGGTGATCTTGCTGCCGGACGGCGCGGTCACCTGGTAGGCGCCGATATGCTGGGTGATGCCGCCAGCTTCGCCCGCCGCCACCTCGGTCGAGCGAATAGCGTCGAGCAGAGACGTCTTGCCGTGATCGACGTGACCCATGACGGTCACAACCGCCGGACGCGACACCAGCGAGGCCGGGTCGTCGACGACGTCGAACAGTCCCTCTTCCACGTCGGATTCTGCCACGCGCTTGACGGTGTGACCCAATTCCTCGGCCAGCAGCTGGGCGGTATCGGCGTCGATCACGTCGTTGATCTGCGCCATATGGCCTTGTTTCATCAGCAGCTTGATCACGTCCACCCCGCGCTCGGCCATGCGATTGGCGAGCTCCTGGATGGTGATGGTTTCCGGAATCGTAACCTCGCGCACGAGCTTTTCCTTCGGCTCGTCGGCGGCGTGCCCCTTCAACCGCTGTACGCGGCGGCGGAATGCCGCGACCGATCGCTCACGCTCCTCGTCGGCGCTGAGCGCCGTCACCAATGTAAGCCGTCCGCGACTTTTCTGCGGACCGCTCCGCGTAGGTTTCGGCGCCGGTGCCGGTCGCGCCGCTCCACCCGGACCGCGGCGAACGCGCGGAGCCTCTTCCTCGTCGGGCTCGAGCGCAGGACGTACGGCGGCGGCGGGCCTTGCGGCCGTCGTGGCGTCCTCGCCGAACCGCTTCTTCGCCTCCTGCTCGGCCTTGAGCTTGGTTTCGAGCTCGTGTTTGCGACGCTTCTCCTCATCGGCCTTACGGGCCTCGGCGGCGTCGCGCTCGCTCCGCTCCACGCTCTCGCGCGACTTGCGGATCAGCGCCTCTTCCTCGGCGATCTTGCGCTCCTCGGCCTCGCGCAGCCGGGCATCGCCCAGCGCGCGCGCACGGGCCGTACGCTCTTCTTCGGTCAGGGTTCGCAGCACGACCCCTGAAGGTTTCAGCGCCGGGCCGGGAGCGCTCGGGGCCGGCGCGGTCATCGGCGCCGCGCTGGCAACCCTGCCGGGGGCAGGGCGCTGGGCGGGCGCGGCCGGGGCGGCCGGCTCGGCCTTCCCGCGCGTCGGTCCGCGGCTTTTCACCTTTTCCACGACGACGGCCTTGGTGCGGCCATGGCTGAAGCTCTGGCGCACCACGCCCTGCTCGACGCCGCGCCCCTTAAGGCTCAACGTCTTGGTCGGGGCGACGCTCAGCTTTTTTTCGCCAGTCTTTTCCGTCGTTTCAGCCATTCCAGTCCCAATTCTCGGGCGTTTCGCCGTGTTACGTCTTGCCCTCGTGTCGCAATTCGGCGCTCGCCGATTTGCGGATTTGATTGTCGCCGCTACCGGGAACACCCGGCGTCAGGCCGGCCCGGAAACAGTCGAGGCGCGCGGCGCGCGCCAGAAACGTCTCGCTCTCGGGACCGGCAAGCAGGGCTGCATGTATCACATTTGAGCGCCCGAATGCCAAATCCAATTGCGGTGAGGTAAAGGCGTCAATGACGACGATTTCCGCGAAATCCTCACGTTGGCGGAGCGCCGACAGGAGCTTTTTCCTGCCGTGGGGGGAGGCCTCTGCGGCATTGAGGAGGGCCACAACGCGGGCACGCGTGAGCGCTGCATCCACATTGGAAAAGCCGATCGCCGCCGTTCCGGCCTTATGGATGATCGCAAGAGCATCAAGCGCGGCCCGCTCGATCAGACGCTCGGTCATGTCGAGGAAATCGGGCGCGAAGCGTACGTCGCGCTTGAAGCCACGCGTGAATGCCTTGCGTGCGATCGCGACACCGAGGGCTTGCCGTGTTGCTGTGATCCAGATGCCGCGTCCTGGCAGCCGACGCCGAAGGTCGGGCACGGCCGCACCATCCGGGCCGAGAACAAAACGGATCATCTGATCCACCGGTTTCACCTCGCCGGTGGCGACGCAAAACCGTGCCGCCGCGGCCGCGCCCTTGCGCGGTCCGGCGTCGAGTGGATCATCAGGCGCGGTCCCAGGCATTCGTCGTTCAAGGTCCTCAAGCCGGTGCGCCGGTCGCCTCGACCGTCTCGGCAGGCTCTTCGGTCGGTGGCGGCGCCAAATCTTCCTCTTTGATCCAGCCGGCCTTGACGCGTGCCTGCATGATCAGCGCTTCGGCGTCGTCGCGCGACAGCTCGAAACCGTCGAGGAAGCCGGGATAGCGCGTGGTTTCGCCGTCCTTGCGTTCGCTCCAGCCGGACAGATCGTCGGTCGCGCAGCCGGCGAGGTCTTCGACGGTCTTGATGCCATTCTCGCCCAAGGTCACCAGCATGGCGGTGGTGACGCCCGGGATCTCCTTGAGAGCATCCTCGACGCCGAGCTCAGTGCGCTTGGCGTCGAGTTCGGCTTCCAGCTGGCCCAGATAATCGCGCGCGCGCGTCTGCAATTCGTGGGCGGTGTCTTCGTCGAACCCCTCGATCCCGGCCACCTCTTTTTCGTCGACCACCGCAAGTTCCTCCACTGAATTGAATCCTTCCGACGCGAGCAACTGGCCGACCATTTCGTCGACGTTGAGCGCCTCGATGAACAGCTTGGTGCGCTTCTCGAATTCAGCCTGCCGATGCTCGGATTCCTCCTGCTCGGTGACGATATCGATATCCCAACCCGTGAGCTGGGAAGCGAGCCGCACATTCTGTCCGCGCCGCCCGATGGCGAGCGAGAGCTGTTGGTCGGGCACGACCACTTCCATGCGCTGACGATCCTCATCGAGCACAACTTTGGCGACCTCGGCGGGCGCGAGCGCGTTCACCACGAAGTTGGCAGGATCGGCTGTCCACGGGATGATGTCGATCTTCTCGCCTTGCAGCTCATTGACGACGGCCTGTACGCGCGAACCGCGCATGCCGACGCAGGCACCGACCGGGTCGACGGAGGAATCGCGAGAAATCACCGCGATTTTCGCGCGCGAGCCCGGATCCCGCGCCACCGCCTTGACCTCGACGATGCCGTCATAGATCTCCGGCACTTCCTGCGCGAACAGTTTGGCCATGAATTGCGGGTGGGTGCGCGAGAGAAAGATCTGCGGCCCACGCGGCTCACGGCGCACGTCATAGATAAAGGCGCGGATGCGGTCGCCGTTACGAAAGGTTTCGCGCGGCAACATCTCATCGCGGCGCACGATCGCCTCGCCGCGTCCGAGGTCGACGACCACGTTGCCGTATTCGACCCGCTTGACGATGCCGTTGACGATATCGCCGATGCGGTCCTTGTATTCCTGATACTGACGGTCGCGCTCGGCCTCGCGCACTTTCTGCACGATCACCTGCTTCGCCGACTGGGCGGCGATGCGGCCGTATTCGAGCGGCGGCAGGGCTTCGGCGATATAGTCGCCGACCTGGGCGGCGGGGTTGCGCTTTTTCGCGTCGTCCAGCGCAATCTGCGTTGCATCATTTTCGACTTGGTCCGCCACCAGCAGCAGACGCGACAGCCGCATCTCGCCGGTTTTCGGATTGATCTCCGCGCGGACTTCCGTCTCGCTGCCGTAGCGCGATCGTGCCGCCTTCTGAATGGCGTCCTCCATGGCGGCGATGACGATGCCGCGGTCGATCGCTTTCTCGCGCGCGACCGCGTCCGCGATCTGCAGCAGCTCGAGCCGATTGGCGCTGACGGCCATCGATCATTCTCCTTCGTTGCGGGCGGCGTGTGCCCCGTTCTTGCCTTTGCGATGCGACGACGGATGTCCGTTGAGCCCACTCGGAGAAGGCTTCGTATTGCGTTGCTCCTCGTCCTGGATCATCGGCGCGCCGTCGTCCGGTTGTCGTGTCTCGCGTTCCGCCGCCTTGCCGCGTCTGAGCGATTCCGCGATCAGCGCGTCGGTGAGGACGAGCTTGGCCTCGGACATGTCCTCGATCGGCAGAACAACCTCGCTGTCTTCGCCGGGGGCGGCATCGCTACGGCGAATTCGTGCTGTCTCACCTTCCACGCCCAGCAGCAGTCCACGGAACCGCCGGCGGCCATTGATCGCGACCGCCATCTCCACCTTGAGCTCGTGGCCGGCAAAGCGCTCGAAATCCGAACGCCGCACCAGCGGACGGTCCATGCCGGGCGACGACACTTCAAGCCGATAGGCGCGATCGATCGGATCCGACACGTCGAGTACCGGAGAAAGCGCACGCGAGACTATCTCGCAATCCTCCACCTTCATCGTGCCATCCGGCCGTTCGGCCATGATCTGAACGGTACAGCCGTCGAGCCCCGACACCTTCACCCGGACCAGTCGGTAACCGCTGGCTATCAAAACAGGCTCGACGATCGCCGCTACGCGGGCCGCGACTCCCTGCTCCACGATGAGGCGTGGATCGGAATTCGCCCGAGGATTGTCGATCGCTTGCGTCATTCGCCCGTTCGGCTGCACGTCCAATTCAATTGTCATCCCGGTTCGACCGGGCACATAGGCCCGAATTCGGTAACAAAAAAGAGCGGGTCCCGGGGGAACCCACTCTCAAAAGCCGACCGGATCACATCCGGACGTTATGAGATATCCAAAAGCTGGACAGCCGAAATATAGCGATTTGCGGTTTCGGCGCAAGGGGCCGCGGGGCCCCGTAACCCCCGATTAACTAACCCTTCCTTCAGATTCCTTCGCTAACTTGCGCCGAATTGGCGCGCCGCCGTTGCAATTTTCCATGCCGCCGTTGGGGAGTTGAGAATGTCCGCGCATGCCCTGCTCATTCCGGAACTGGATGAGGTGATCGAGCGCGGCTCGCCTGAGCGACGGGCGAAGACGCTCAGGCGCATCACTACGCTTTTTCTCGATGGCGCAGGCCAATTCAACGACGACCATCTCGGCCTTTTCGATCTGGTGTTCAACCGGTTGATCGTCGGGGCGGAGGTCAAGCTCCGCACCGAACTGTCGCACCGGCTGGCGCCACTCGGCACGGTACCTGCCGAAGTGGTACGACGTCTCGCACACGACGATGATATCGCGGTGGCCGGACCGGTGCTCGCACGGTCGCGGCAGCTGGCCGACGCCGATCTCGTCACCATTGCGCGAACCCAGGATGAGGCGCATCTGCTCGCCATTGCAGGGCGAGGCCGGATTGTGGAGGCGGTCACCGATGTGCTGGTCCGCCGCGGTGATCGCGACGTCGCTCACCGGCTGGCCGACAATCCCGGCGCGCGCCTGTCGGAACGCGGCTTCTTCACGCTCGTCGAGCGGGCGAAAACTGACAGCGTCCTGGCCGAGAAGGTCGCGCTGCGCACGGACATTCCGGCGCGGCTGTTCCGCGACCTCCTGCTCGCGGCCAATCCTCTGGTGCAGCAACGCCTGCTCGCATCGGCTACGCCCGAGATGCAGGCGGAGATCCGACGCCTGCTGGCGAACGTCTTGCAGCCGACGCGCGCAACATCTGCCCCACCGGACTACGCGACGGCGCAACGCACGATCGAGGCGCTGCGCCAAGGCGGCGCGTTCGATGAGACGACCGTCGTCGAATTCGCCAACAAGGGCCCATATGCGGAAACCGTGTCGGCGGTGGCATCGCTCTGCACCGTGCCGACCGCGGTGGTGGATCGCCTGATGCGCGCCGAGCGGCCCGATCCGGTCCTCATTTTATGCAAAGCGGCCGGTTGGTCGTGGGCCACCGTAGTAGCCCTCCTCGCAGCGCGGCCGGGCGGTCTAGACACATCGACCTCGGCTCTCGACGCCGTCCACGCTGATTTCGATCGGGTCTCGCCCGGCACCTCCCAGCGGGTCGTGCGGTTCTGGCAGATGTCATCGGATGACGCACAAACGCGGGCGGAGGACGGAGCAGAGGTCTAGCCGCAGGCATTGTCTTCGGCCCGCGGTCGGTCACCCTTGCGTCGCCGGGCGTTTCTCGTCAGTCCTGCGGAAAATCAGATAGCAGGGTGCGCGGTCTTCGCGTTTGGCCTTGGCTTCGTAACGCGTCCCGGAAAAACCCGGCCACGCTTGGCGCCAGTCGTCGGCGCGCTCTGCCGTCCATGCAAAGTCGCGCGATTGGATCAAATGGCTGAGCGTCCAGGCCACGTAGTCCGGGATGTCGCTCGCGAACCGGAATTCGCCACCCGGCCGGAGGACGCGGGCGATCGCGGCGACGCTCCGGTCTTGCACGAAACGTCGCTTCCAATGCCGGCGTTTCGGCCACGGGTCGGGATAAATGAGATCGACGCGTGCGAGCGAACCCGGAGGCAGCCAGGCAACAAGTTCCGTCGCATCGCCATGATAGAGCCGGATGTTCGAGAGGCGCTCCGCGGCAATGGCTGACAACGCCTTCGCCATCCCGTTGACGAACGGTTCGGCCCCGATGAAGCCGGTGCGCTGGTGGCTCCGTGCCTCGGCTATGAGGTGTTCGCCACCGCCGAATCCGATCTCGAGCCGCACGTCATTGACCAGGTCGGGAAACAAGGAAGCCGGCGCGGGCGGCGGTGCAGTGAGGTCGATGGCGAGCCGCGGCAACAGGGTTTCGAATAATGCCGCCTGCTGTGGCCGTAACGGATGGCCTTTGCGCCGGCCGAAAAACGCGCGTGACCTTCCGGTCTCGTCCGCCATGACGAAGGCGTCCTCGATCTCGTGCCCGCGTCGCCGACGGTTAGTGGGTCCATCCCCTTGCTGGTGACGAAAGCCGGGTGGGCGCGCCTCGGGTAGATCAGCCGACGGCGCTTCTGATGTCCTTCACCAGGTCGGTCTTTTCCCAGGAGAAGCCGCCGTCCTTGTCCGGGGCGCGACCGAAATGGCCATAGGCAGACGTGCGCCGGTAGATCGGCCGGTTAAGCTTGAGCGTGCGGCGGATATTCGTGGGGGTGAGCCGGAAGATTTCGGGCAACGCCTTTTCGAGTTTCTTCTCGTCGATTTTGCCGGTGCCATGGGTATCGACCAGGAGCGACATCGGGTCGGCGACACCGATCGCATAGGCGATCTGGATGGTGCAGCGCTCCGCGATGCCGGCGGCGACCACGTTCTTGGCAAGATAGCGGGCGGCATAGGCCGCCGAGCGATCGACCTTGGTGGGATCCTTTCCGGAGAAGGCGCCGCCGCCATGGGGAGCATAGCCGCCATAGGTGTCGACAATGATCTTGCGCCCGGTGAGCCCGCAATCCCCATCGGGGCCGCCGACGACGAAATTGCCGGTCGGATTGACCAGGAAATCGGACGGTCTTTTCGGCATCCACCCCTCGGGCAGCGCGGAGGCCACGGCGTCGCCGATCAGGTCCTTCACCATCGCCGGGGAGTACTTCTTGCCGTTGCGAGTCTCGGCATTGTGCTGCGTCGACACCACGACTTTGGTGCAGCCGATCGGCTTGCCGTTGACATATTGCACGGTCACCTGACTCTTGGCGTCGGGCTGCAGGTCGAACAATTGCTTGGACCGTCGCTTCTCCGCCAGCACCTTCAGGATCTTGTGGGCGAAGTAGATGGGAGCCGGCATGAACGAGCCCTTCTCGTAGACTTCGCTCTCGGTGCAGGCGAAGCCGAACATCATGCCCTGGTCGCCCGCACCCTCCTGCTCCTCGCCCTTTTTTTTCTTGGCATCGACGCCCATCGCGATGTCGGGAGATTGGCCATGCAGCAACACCTCGATATCGGCGCCGTGATAAGAGAAGCCGTCCTGATCGTAGCCGATGTCGCGCACCACGTTGCGCGCGATCTGCGAGATCATCTCGCGATTGACCACCGCGTGGCTGCCATACTTGCTGAACAGCGGGGCCTGTCCGCGACCTTCTCCGGCGATGACGATCTTATTGGTGGTGCAGAGGGTCTCGCAGCCGAGCCGCGTATTCACCAAACTGTCGTCGGCAATCCCTAGCTTGACGTCGTTCTCGATGAAAGCATCGAGGATAGCGTCCGAGATCTGATCGCAGACCTTATCGGGATGGCCTTCAGATACGGATTCGCTGGTAAAGAGATAGTTGGAGTGTGACACTGAAAGCTCTCCTCGCGGGATCGACTGCAGCCGGCACGACTGTCGAGCGTGGAGTGTTTCTTGCAGCGTCCCCGAACGGGGTCAAGGTGTGGGCAAGGTGGGAAGACAGAATACGGAGCGGACAGCGGCTTAACCACTCGTCCCCGTGCAGAGTGGTCTGTTCGTGGCGCCGACCTATTCCTCGCCTTCGCCCGCGATCTCCTCGACGAGGTCGACGATGCGGCGCCGGAGCTTGGCCTCTTTGATCCGCATGAAGGCTTTGGTCAGCGAAAGCCCTTCGGAGGTGGCGAGGAAGTCCGAGACGTAGGCCGGCGAGGGTGCCTCTTTCATTCCCTCGGTCGACCCATGCAAGTTGGGCGCGCCTTCGAAGAAGAATGCCACCGGTACCTGCAGGATGTGGGAGATTTGCTGCAATCGGCTGGCCCCGATGCGGTTGGTGCCCTTTTCGTATTTTTGCACCTGCTGAAACGTGAGACCGAGTGCATCGCCAAGTTTTTCTTGGCTCATGGCGAGCATCATGCGGCGCATGCGCACGCGGCTGCCGACGTGCTTGTCGATGGGATTCGGGGCCTTCTTGGCGGCGGCCATAACGATCTCCTATGCAGCCGTTGTTCGCGCTAATGTCCCTTCTGCGGAGCCCGAACGCAATCGTAATCGATTCTGGGCGGATACAAGGGCTGAAATGCCGGCACAACCGTCAGTGTATCCTACGTGTTGATTGAAAAGAGCAATTTATCGATAGTTTCAACTGTAACCTGTGCGTCGAAAGTTGTGCCACCATGTCACACATGCAACCATAGCATGTGAGGTCGGCATGCACCACGCGCTGAGCTGTTCTGCGTTAGCCTCCCCGGTGGCGGCGGCGGACCAGGATCACCCATGCAAGCGCGCCGAACACCATAATCCACGCCGGGACGTCACCCAGCCGCGCATAGGCTGTGGGAGCGATCGGCTGAGGGAGCGGCGCGTCGAGCACTCCTTCAACTCCCAGCGGCAGTGACGCGATCACGCGCCCGAACGGGTCGACCACTGCGGATATTCCGGTATTGGCCGCCCGCACCAGCGGAAGGCCCTCTTCGATCGCGCGCACGCGCGCCTGCTGAAAGTGCTGGTAGGGACCGGCACTCGCGCCAAACCATCCGTCATTGGTGAGGTTCAGGAGCCAACCGGGTCGCTCGCCGCTGCCAGCGACGAACGGCCAGTCGAAATACCGGCCTATTTGCCGATAGAGCCAGCCGGGCCGTTCGCGGTCGGGCACCGCATCGTTTGGAAAAATGATCTCGTAGCAGACCAGCGGCAGAAAATTCGGAGCGCCCGGTACGGATTGATCGTGGCGGTGGTCGCCCGGGATGAATCCGCCGCGCACCTTGGTGAGCTGCTCAAGGCCGAGCCGCTCCAGCAGATCCTGAAACGGCAAGTATTCCCCGAACGGGACGAGATGAACCTTGTCGTAGACCGACAGGATCGAGCCATTGTGCCCGATCACGTAAATCGAATTGTAGGCGCGGTTCACGACTCCGCCCGGAGGCGTCGTATCGGGCGCGCGGATCGCGCCCGTGATCAGCACCGTCCCTTCCCTGAGAAGCGCGGCGATTTGTGCGAGCACGTCGGGTTCGCGCGTGAGGAAGAAGGGGAACGCGGATTCCGGCCAGATCAGATGCGTGACACCCTGCAGGCCAGTCGATTGCGTGCCGTGCGCGCGTTCGGAGAGCGCGAGATAGCGGCTCATCACCTGCTGCTTTAGCGCGTAGTTGAATTTGTCGTCCTGCTGCAGATTGGGCTGCATGATGCGAAGGTGCACGCCGTCGACGTAGCTGGTTGATGTCCCGGCCAGCCGTACCGCGCCGTAGATCGCAAGCGCCGCGATCACCACCACGCTCAATGCCGGAGCCAGCCAGGGACGCTTGGTGTCGGTGCGCGCGTCGGCCAGCACGGCTGGCGATGCATAGATCGCGACGGCGAGGAATGTGAGGCCCCAGATCCCGATGAGCGCCGCGCCCTGGGCGAGCCACAGCGGCGAGATCAACGCATAGCCGTATGTGTTCCAGGGAAACCCGCTGAACAGATGACCGCGGAGCCACTCCGCAAGCGTGAGCGCCACCGCGAGCGCGAGCACGCGGGTGGCACCACGCGTCCAGATGGCGCGCGCCAGCGCAAGCCCGAGCGCCGTATAGATCGCCATTGCCGCCGGCAGCGCGGTGACGGCGAACGGGAGCAGCCAGCCAAAGGTCTTGGCATCGACCAGGAACGCGTGACCGAGCCAGTAGAGACCAGCGAGGAAATAGCCGAAGCCAAACCACCAGCCTGCGCTGGCGGCGGCAAGCACGCCGCCGAGACGCCCATTCGAGCCATCGACGAGCCAAACCAGGATCGGGAATGTAATGAAGGGGACGGGCCAGATATCCGTCGGCGGCAGTGCCAGCGTCGACGCCGCGCCGGCGAGGACTGCGATCAGGACACGCCACCATCCCTGAGCAAGTACGATCGTTTGGGCGAGGCGGCTCAGCGTCACGACCGGCGGGCGGATTTCGACGGAGCGTGGGACGAGAGCTTCACCGATTCGTCGCTGGGCATGGGCACGGGGGAACTGGGCGCGCCCGGTGGTGTGAGCGGGGCTCCAGGCGGCTGCCGCCGCATCTCCCGGCTCTTGCCGTTCTGCCGATCGAGGCTGCGGTAGATCTTCAGCTTCTTTACTCGACGCGGATCGGCGTCGAGGATTTCGATCTCGAACGGACCGGGGCCAGGGACGAGCTCGCCCCGCACCGGCACGCGGCCGATCCTGGTCGCGACGTATCCGGCGAGCGTGTCCACCTCCTTCGCGACTTCACCCACATCAAATTCGCTGCCGACGATCGATGCGATGTCCTCCAGGCTGGCGCGGGCATCTGCCAGGAAAGAGCCGTCGGGCTGGCGGACCACACCTGGCGGATCCTCCTCGTCGTGCTCGTCTGCGATCTCGCCCACGATCTGCTCGACGATGTCCTCGATCGACACCACGCCGTCGGCGCCACCGTATTCATCGACCACGAGGGCCAGATGAATGCGGGTCGTCTGCATTTTGGCAAGCAGATCCAGCACCGGCATGGACGGAGGGGCGTAAAGGATTTCGCGCACGATCTTCGTCGTCGCCAACGGCATCGAAAGGTCAACGGCCTTGAGGTCCAAGCCGGCGGGAAACGGCCGCTTGCGCCGCGTGTTGGCCTTTGCGCTCGCGGCGGCGCGCTCGGTCATGAATGCGACGAGGTCACGGATGTGCACCATGCCGCCAGCGTCGTCGAGGGTGTCGTCGTAGACCACAAGACGTGAATGGGCCGCACTCTCGAATACCTTCATGAGTTCGCCGAGAGTAATGTCGCGCTGCACGGCAATGATGTCGGCGCGTGGAACCATGACATCCACGATGCGCCGTTCGCGCAAACCGAGGATGTTCTTGAGCATGATGCGCTCGGTCGGGGAAAAGCCGGTCTCGCCGGCTCCGTCTTCGAGCACATCCTTTAGGTCGGCGCGGATCGTGCTCGCTTTCCAGCCGAACACCGTCCGCAACGCGCGGGCGAGCCAGCCCTCGGCGGCCTCGCCTGCGGCGGGTGCCGATCGGGGCACCAGCGCGGGCAGATTGTATGCCGTGCCGGGTTCGTTCGAGTGGGTGGGGTCGGAATCAGGCATCGCGATCAGGGGCGCCGCGCGCAATATAGGGGTCGGGAATGGCAAGCTGCGCGAGGATCCGGGTCTCGAGCTTTTCCATGACAGCGGCCTCGTCGTCCGCTTGGTGATCGTAGCCGGCAAGGTGCAGAAATCCATGCACCGCGAGATGCGCCAGATGATGCGCAAAGGACTTGTGCTCAGCGCGCGCTTCACGTTCCGTGGTCTCGTACGCGATCACGATGTCGCCGAGCAGGCGTGGGAGTGCGGGCGCCCCGCGCGGTTCCTGGGCGGGGAACGACAGCACGTTGGTCGCGGCATCCTTGGAACGCCAATCCCGGTTAAGCAGCCGGATCGCTGCGTCGTCGGTCAGCACGACGGCGAGCTCGCCCCCGGTTGCCGGCACCATCGCCGCCGCCTCCGTGATTGCCCGGCGCAACAGCGTTTTCACGTTGCGCTGCTCCTTCCAGAGCGGTGACTGCGTCACGATCTCGATCGTCGGGGCGGCACTGCGCGGCGGCGTCGTGGCTCGCGCGCGCTTGCTGCGCATCACCAAGGTCATCGCCCGCCTCCGCTCGCGCAGGAAGCGAAGCAAGCAAGGGAACTCATTCCTTGGTCTCTCTCTCGCGCTTCACCTTGAGCGCCGCCTTGTCATAGGCGTCGACGATGCGCCCCACGAGCTCGTGACGGATAACGTCCTCGGCGCTGTAAACGACGTGACCGATCCCCTCGACATTCCGCAGAAGCCGTGTCGCTTCCGCAAGGCCGGAAGTCTGTCCGGGCGGTAGATCGACCTGGCTCGGATCGCCGGTGACGATCATCCGGCTATTCTCACCGAGCCGCGTCAGGAACATCTTCATTTGCATCGAGGTCGTATTCTGGGCCTCATCCAGGATCACGACCGCATTCGAGAGCGTGCGTCCCCGCATGAAGGCGAGCGGCGCGATCTCGATCTCGCCGGTCTGCAGTGCACGTTCGACGATGCGTGCGTCCATGAGGTCGTAGAGTGCGTCGTAGATCGGTCGCAGATATGGATCGACCTTCTCGCGCATGTCGCCGGGAAGAAATCCAAGCCGCTCGCCCGCCTCGACCGCAGGACGGGAGAGAATGATGCGGTCGACCTCCTTGCGCTCAAACAGCTGCACCGCCTGAGCGACCGCGAGCCAGGTCTTGCCGGTGCCCGCGGGTCCGGTGCCGAACACCAGGGCATGGCGGCGCAACGCGCGGATATAGGCGTCCTGCGCGGCCGTGCGCGCGCGAACCGGCCGCTTGCGCAGATTGATCTCCTCGAAGGTCGGTCGCGCGGTCGCGGCGTCATAATCGAACAAGGAGCCCTGCGCGATGGCCAGGCGGATGGCGCCTTCGACGTCGCCGGACACGAGTTCATCGCCGCGCTTGAGCTGCTCGTACAATCCCTCGAGCACGCGCCGCGCCCGCTCGACGCCGTCGCGCGACCCGGCGACATTGACGTGATTGCCGCGCTGCTCGGCGACGACGCCCAGCCGGCGCTCGATCAGGGCCAGATTCTGGCCGTACTGGCCGAACAGCATCGAGGCCAGCCGGTTATCGTCGAACGCGAGCACGATCTGGGTTGCAGCGCTGTCGCTCGGGGCGTCCGGTGAGGACACGAGGGAGCCGTTGTCCGATCGTGGTGCGCGCAATTGTTCAGCCCTCCGTCAGCATCGGTTCGGCGCTCATCGACGCTTCCACGAGCGCCCCAAACAGGCTGTTGGTACTCCGCTGCGTAATTTTCACCGCTGCGATGTCTCCGATCATTGTCGGGGGAGCCATGACCTGAACCGGCTGGAGATATGGGGAGCGCCCGACGATCTGGCCAGGATAGCGTCCCGGTTTGTCGAACAAGATCTCGAAGGTGCGGCCAACGCACTCCGCGTTGAATTTGGCCTGGTGGCGGTCGATCGCCGCCTGCAGACGGTAGAGCCGTTCGGTTTTCACTTCGTCGGGGATCTGATCGTCCATTTCCGCGGCCGGCGTTCCGGGCCGGGCGGAGTACTTGAACGAAAAGGCGCTGGCGTAGTGGACCTCGTCGACGAGCGACAGAGTCGCGCGGAAATCGTCCTCGCTCTCGCCGGGGAAACCGACGATGAAATCCGACGAGAACGCAAAATCAGAACGCGCGTCGCGCATGCGCGCGATGGCATCGAGATAGTCCGCGCGGGTGTGACGGCGGTTCATCGCGGCCAGGATGCGATCGGAACCCGATTGTACCGGCAGGTGCAGGTAGGGCATCAGGCTCGGCAGATTGCGATGCGCCGCAATCAGGCTCGCGTCCATGTCGCACGGATGACTGGTGGTGTAGCGCAGACGGGCGATGCGCGGCAGTTCGGCAAGGCGCGCCAGCAATCGCCCGAGCGTCCAGGGACGGCCGTCCGGTCCTTCGCCGTGATACGCATTCACATTCTGGCCGATCAGCGTCACGTCGCGCACGCCGGCATCGGCGAGCCGTTCCACTTCGGCCAAGATCTTCGTGACCGGTCGTGAGGTCTCGGCGCCGCGAGTATAGGGCACGACACAGAAGGTGCAGAACTTGTCGCAACCCTCCTGCACCGTGACGAAGGCGGAGATGCCGCGGGTGCGGATCGCCTCGCGGCTCGGCGCCTTCAGGAGGTCGAACTTGTCCTCGACCGGAAATTCGGTGTCGACGACGGCGCCCTCGCGCTCCGCCCGTGCGAGCAGGCCGGGCAGCCGATGGTAGTTCAGCGGGCCGACCACGAGATCGACCACCGGGGCGCGGCGGATGATCTCCTTCCCCTCGGCCTGGGCGACGCAGCCCGCCACGGCGATGGTCACCCGGCGGCCTTCCTCCGCGGCGACCTGTTTGAGCATGCGGATCCGGCCAAGTTCGGAATAGACCTTGTCCGCCGCCTTTTCACGAATGTGACAGGTGTTGAGGATAACGAGATCGGCGTCCTCGACGCGGGCGGTCTCGGTGAAGCCTTCGGGTACGAGCAGATCCGTCATACGATGGGAATCGTAGACGTTCATCTGACACCCGAAGGATTTGACGTAGAGCTTGCGCGGTCCGTTCATGCCCGGTTGCGTCGATTCCGCGCGCCTTGGCGCCCTCAACTCTTTGATGTGCCTCAGCAATTCAGCGCCGCGCGCGTTCGCCTGTCGGCCCCGTTATTACCGGGTTTGACGCCAAAAGGAAATGGCCCCGCGCCGGCGCTATTCCGGTGCCCGGATATCGGCCTCTTTGATCACCTGCGACCATTTGCCGATCTCCGACTTGATATAGGCGTCGAGCGCGTCGGCGGGGCCGGGGCCGATCGTCATGCCGAGATCCGAGAAGCGTTTCCGGGTGTCGGGCTGAGCGACCAGCCGCGTCACCTCGGCATTCAATCGCAACACGATCTCGCGGGCTGTTCCTGCCGGTGCAACCAGCGCGAACCAGGTCGCAGCGTCGAAGCCGGGGAGAGCAACCTCCGCGACCGAGGGAATTTCCGGCGCCGTGGCGGCGCGTTGCGCGCTGGTGACGGCGAGCGCACGCAACGACCCCGCCTTGACGTTGCCGATGACTGCGGAGAGGTTCGCGAAGATCAAATGTAACTGGCCGCCGAGAAGATCGTTGATCGCCGGCGCCTCACCGCGATAGGCGACGTGCACCATCTTGACGCCGGCTTGCAGCGAAAACAGCTCGCCAGCCATGTGAGGGGTCGTCCCGAGGCCGCCCGAACCGTAATTGATCATGCCCGGCTTGGCCCTGGCGAGCGCGATCAGGTCGCCGACTGATTGCACCGGCACCGAGGGGTGAACGACCAATACGAGCGGCGAGACACCGGCCATCGCTACCCCGACGAAATCCTTCCCGGCATCGATGGCAAACTTGCGATAGAGCGCCGGCGCGACCGCGAGCGTGGTCTGGCTGCCCATCATGAGCGTGTATCCGTCGGCCGGTGATTTCGCCACCGCCTCGGCGGCGATCATGCCGCTCGCACCGGGACGGTTCTCCACCACGACCGACTGCCCCAGGGCGTCGGTCAGCTTCTGTGCCATGATTCTGGCGGCGACGTCGGTGCCGCCGCCGGCGGCGAAGCCGACGAGCATCTTCACCGGCCGATCGGGATAGGTGCCGCTCTGCGCATGGCCGTCGAACGCGGCCAAGCCGGTCGCGAGAACAACACCGAACAAGATGCGCGACGCACTCGCCAATGCTCTTCCCTCTATCGCAACGTGGCCTCAGCGCTTCGGCTTGTCGTCGAGCGGGACCGCGTAGAGCTCGAGCCGGTGATCGATCAGCCGGTAACCCAAGCGCCGCGCCACCTCGGCCTGCAACCGTTCGATATCTTCCGACTGGAACTCGATCACCTCGCCGTTGCGTAGGTTGATGAGGTGGTCGTGGTGGCTGTCGGGTATCTGCTCGTAGCGCGCGCGGCCATTGCGGAAATCATGGCGCTCGATGATGCCGGCATCCTCGAACAGTTTCACAGTCCGATAGACGGTGGAGATGGAGATGCGGTCGTCAACGGCGGCGCAACGCCGATAGAGTTCCTCGACGTCCGGGTGGTCATCCGCGGCCGCCAGCACGCGTGCGATGACCCGGCGCTGCTCGGTCATGCGCATGCCCTTGGCCGTGCATAACGCTTCGATGTCTCTAGGCTTCGGCGCGTTCACGACGCTTCTCCGTCCGACCGCAATATCATGACAAGGGGGGTGGAATCCATCGGTCCCGGGCTTCAGTCATCAGGGGGTCGGTCGCGGCCTCGTTCGGTCCGACGGCTGAGTTTTGAGCACGTTCGTATCACACCAGATCCCGACGGAGAATCAGCGCGGCGGAACCCTGGCCGGCGGGATAATAGCCCGACCGCCGTCCGACTTCACGGAAGCCGGCACGTCGATAAAGCCGGCGCGCCGGCTGGTTGCCTTCGTCCACTTCGAGGAAAACCGTGCGTGCGCCGAGACCCGCGAGACGGCGCAGATGCAGATCGAGCAATTGGCGCGCCAATCCCTTGCCGCGGCGGGAGGCTGCGACGGCGACCGAGAGGATCTCGGCTTCCTCCAGCACGCGCCGCGACATGATGAACCCCACAAGGCTACGTCCCACCATCGCGCGATGCGCGACGACATGGCGGTCGAGCAGCAGATGTTCGAACTCCCCATCGCTCCATCCCCGATGGAACGAGGCGGCGTGAAGGCCCGCGAGCGCGCGGGCGTCCTGCGGCGAGGCTTCCGACAGAGTGGGCTCGCCGCGTGTGAAAAGACGGGTGACAAGAGAGATCATCGGCGGGGCAGGCGCGCCGCATCTTGCGGCTGCGCGTCGGGCGCGCGCAGATAAAGCGGCTTCGGCGGCCCATAGCCCTGGGCCGCCGCGGCGCCGAGCCGCGCAACCCAGTCGATGTCGGGTGCGCTGCGATGCTCGACCTGCAAGGGCGGCTCGGCACCCTTCGGCCAAGCAGCCGCCACCTGTCTTGCCGCCGAACCGATGATGCGGACAGGCCCGGTAATCGCTGCGCGCACGGCATCGCGTATCGTCGCGACGCGAGGCGCGACGAGCGTGCGCCCTCCGATGCCGAAGACCTGCAGATAAACATTGTCGTGGCGCGCATCGATCGCCGCCACCACGTGCGTCGTATCGTCCTCAGCGATCAGCGGGGTGGCGAACGCCGCCAGCGTGGACAGGCCGATCGCCGGTTTTCCGGCGGCAAGCGCGATGCCGCGCGCGGCCGCGATGCCAACGCGCAACCCGGTAAAGCTGCCGGGGCCGGTGGTGACGGCGATGCGGTCGAGGTTGGCGAAATCGATCTCGGCCAAATCCATCACCCGCGCAAGCAGCGGCATGACCGCCTCGGCGTGCCCACGCGCCATCGCAACGCTCTCGCTCGCGGTGATGCCGCCGTGGTCGGTGTCGAATACCGCAGCCGAGCAGGCTTCGAGCGCAGTGTCGATGGCAAGGACGCGCATGGCTTAACCTTGGCCGCAAACATCCGTGTCGACGGACGGCGCAGTAGACACCGAAATCCGGGTTTCCGCCGCTGCGGTTATTGGCCCCACTTGGCCTTCGAAGGAGCGACGCGGGTCACGCCATCGGCCTGACTTCGACGATGTCGGGCAGATAATGGCGCAGGAGGTTCTGGATGCCGTGGCGGAGCGTTGCGGTCGATGACGGGCAGCCCGAACAGGCGCCTTTCATGTCGAGATAGACGATGCCGTCCTTGAAGCCGCGGAACGTGATGTCGCCTCCGTCATTGGCGACCGCCGGCCGCACCCGCGCTTCGATCAATTCCTTGATGGTGGCCACCGTCTCGGTATCCTTCGCCTCGAAGAACTCCTCGCTGTCGGCCGAGGCGGGCGCATCGTGCCCGCTCACGATCGGCGCACCGGACATGAAGTGCTCCATGATGGCGCCGAGGATGGCCGGCTTCAGCTGTTGCCATTCGCCGTCACTCTTGGTGACGGCGATGAAATCGGAGCCGAAAAACACCCCCGAGACGCCCGCGACGTCAAACAGCCGCTCGGCCAGCGGCGACTGGGCCGCCGCGGCCCTGTCGCGCATATCCAGCGTGCCGGTTGCCAGCACGGCCCGTCCGGGCAGGAACTTGAGCGTCGCTGGGTTGGGAGTGGGCTCGGTCTGGATGAACATGACTAGCTCCTTCGGCGGCGCAGGGCCAATGGCCTGCGCCCAGGATTGCGGCCTGCCGTCACTGTAATAGGTGGCGCCGCGCGGTGGAAGTTCAAGCGGCGGAAACCCGCCGGTATCAGGACATCGCGTCCAAGTCCTCGTCGCTGAGGTGGCCAGGCACGATGGCGACCGGGATGGGGAAGTCGCCGGCGTTCTTGCAGACGCTGGATACAAGCGGTCCCGGGCCCTCCTTACCGGTATCGGCGGCGAGCACCAGGATGGCGATGTCCTCATCGTCCTCGATGAGATTAAGGACCTCCTGCGCCTTCTCGCCCTCCCGGATCACGCGTTGCGGCATGACTCCGGTGATGCTCGAGGAGCGGATGGCATGGCGATCGAGCACCGCGTTCGCCTCCTCGTGTGCCTCGGCGCGCATGATGTCGGCGACGCCGAGCCATTGCTGGTTGCGGTCGTGGGTCTCGATCACGCGCAGCATTAGTACGGTGGCGCCGATGCGCAGCGCCCGCCGACTCGCGAAATAGAGCGCGCGGTCACACTCCGGCGAGTCGTCGATGACGACCATGAATTTCGGCGAGTGACCCGCCTCGTAGCTGCGGCGCTTCTTGCTCATCGGCTCCCGGCCAATTTCAAGAATCCTGCCACGCCGCTCGGTCGCGGCACAAGTGCGCTACCAAGGCGAGACGGTTGCAATCGGTCGAATTACCGCTCAGCGACGGACGAAGCCTACGATGTCCTTGACCGCTTTCATGGTCTCGGCGGCGATGACTTGCGCGCGTCCGGCACCGTCAGCGAGCACCGAATCGATATAGACCGGATCGGCAACCAGCCGCTTCATCTCCGCATTGATCGGGCCAAGCCTGGTGACGGCGAGGTCGACTAGTGCGGCCTTGAAGGTTGAGAATTGCGCGCCGCCAAACTCCCTCAGCACGTCCGCCTTGCTGGTCTCGGCGAGCGCGGCATAGATGCCGACCAGGTTGTCGGCCTCGGGTCGCGGGTCCAGGCCCTTTTCTTCGCTCGGCAGCGCTTCCGGGTCGGTCTTCGCTCGTCGAATCTTATGGGCGATCGCGTCGGCATCGTCGGTCAGGTTGATGCGGGACTGGTCCGAGGCGTCGGATTTCGACATCTTCTTCGAGCCGTCTCGCAGCGACATCACGCGCGTCGCAGGCCCCTGAATCAACGGCTCGGGCTGCGGAAAGAACGCGTCACCGTAACCGTGCGCCTGGATCGACTTGGCGAAGTCGTTGTTGAACTTCTGAGCGATGTCGCGCGAAAGCTCCAGATGCTGCTTCTGGTCCTCTCCGACCGGCACGTGGGTGGCGCGATAGACCAGGATGTCGGCCGCCATCAGCGTCGGATACGAATAGAGACCGATCGATGCGTTCTCGCGATCCTTGCCAGCCTTCTCTTTGAATTGGGTCATGCGGTTGAGCCAGCCGAGACGGGCGATACAGTTGAACACCCAGGCAAGCTCGGCATGTTCGGCAACCTGACTTTGATTGAACACGATGTGCTTTTTCGGATCGATGCCGCAGGCAAGAAACGCGGCGGTGACCTCGCGGGTCGCCTTCGGCAGCTCGGCCGGATCCTGCCACACCGTGATCGCGTGCAGATCGACCACGCAGTAGATGCAGTCGTACTTGTCCTGCAGCGCGACAAACTTCACGAGCGCGCCGAGATAATTGCCGAGGTGCAGATTGCCGGTCGGCTGCACGCCGGAAAATACCCGCTCCTTGAACGCCATGCCGGGATCCTCGTCGGTTGCGCCGCCACATGGCATGACCTGCGGCCAGCGCGCAAGAGGAGCCGGGTTGGCGTCGCTGCGGCGTGCGCACGGCTGCGCGAAGGCCGCGCATGCGCGGCGCCGAGGACTGCGGGTCGGCGAGATGACAGCGTGCGGCACCGGTTTGGACCGCGCGTTTGCCTCGAAGAACGCGACCGCTATAGTGCGCCCGCCTCATGGGTGGGAGTTTCTTGAATGGCCTCAACACGATTTGACGTCCTCGGCATCGGCAACGCCATTGTCGATGTCATTGCGCGCACCGAAGATGATTTCCTCGCCAAGCAAAAAATGCGCAAGGGGGCGATGCAGCTGATCGATGAGGCGCAGGCGGTCGGGATCTACGATGCCATGGGACCGGCGGTGGAGGTGTCCGGCGGCTCGGCAGCAAACACCATCGTGGGCGTGGCGAGCCTCGGCGGCCGCGCGGCCTTCATCGGCAAGATCAAGGACGATGATCTCGGCCGCGTGTTCGCGCACGACATCCGCGCTGCGGGTGTCGCCTTCGCAACGCCGCCCGCCTCGGCCGGGCCGTCGACCGCGCGCTGCTACGTGCTGGTCACGCCGGACGGCGAGCGCACCATGAACACGTATCTCGGCGCCGCCCAGGACCTGCATCCGAACGACATCGATGCCGACGCCGTCGCCGCCGCCCAGATCATCTATCTCGAGGGCTACCTTTGGGATCCGCCGCACGCGAAGGAGGCCTTCCTCAAGGCGGCAAAGATCGCCCATGGCGCCGAGCGCGACGTCGCGCTCACGCTGTCGGATGCGTTTTGCGTCGGCCGGTATCGCGCGGAGTTCCTCGATCTCATCCGCACCGGCACGGTCGATATCGTCTTTGCCAATGAGAGCGAACTGCACAGCCTCTACGAGACCTCGGACTTCGACACTGCGGTCAATGCGCTGCGCAACGATGTGCGGCTTGCGGTGATCACCCGCAGCGAGAAGGGATGTCTGGTCGTGACCCGCGAGGAAACCGATGCGGTTCCGGCGAGCCCGATCGAGCGGGTGGTCGATGCCACCGGCGCCGGGGATCTCTTTGCCGCGGGTTTCCTGGTCGGACTGTCGCGGGGCGTGGAATATCGCACGGCGGCGCGGCTGGGGGCGCTGGCCGCTGCCGAGGTGATCCAGCATCTCGGAGCTCGGCCCGAAACGTCGTTGAAGGCGCTGGCGCGGGATAACGGCTTCGATCTTTGACGGCGCCAACAGCCGCGCCCGGCGCCCTCGGGCGGCGCTCGCGCCGAGGCGCCGGGAATGATGATTCGGAGCCATCCGCGGATCATCGCCGCATCGCGGCGCGGCCGTTGTCCACAGTGATTCACAGGAATCCGTCGCGGTCACCAGCCTGTCTCGGAACCGTCGCGCTGATCTGGCATTGGAACCACGCCGGGGGAGTTCCCCTCAGGAGGGTGCCATGAGTTCGCTTGTTGATCGTCTTCCCAGTCGGTTCCCGGTTGGAACACGCTACGTCATTGAAGGTCGCGCCGGGGCCGAGGGTGGCCTTCGCATCCACTTGCGATATCTCGAATTTCCTGACGGCCGTCAGGTGGAACTGCCGAGCGACACCGCGCAGCGAACCCGTTCGCGCCGCCGCCGGCCGCGCCGCAGCACCCCGTCGCGAAAATAATCGCGTTGCCAGGAACCACGCGCGCGCTTGTTGCGTTGGATGTCTAACGCCGGGTGGCGTGCCCCCCAGCCCCCAACCCCTCACCCATCCGGCGAAAGACCCTGGCCCTTCGGGCGCCGGGGTCTTCTTTTATTGTCACCTTCGCAAATCCTCATTGGCTGAAACGGGACGCCCTCACTCGCGCGCCGTTCCCTTCCGGCGCGCCGCGCGCGGTCAGATAACGCAAACGTGATCTCTTTAGACGCGCCGCACGACCAGATCGTCGCGGTGCACCATCTCGCTCCGCCCGGCAAATCCGAGGATCGAAAAGATATCCGCCGAGGAGCGGCCTTTGATCTTGGCGGCGTCCTCGGCGTCATAGGCAACCAGGCCGCGGCCGATCTCGGTTCCGTCGGTTCCACGGATCACCACCGCGTCGCCGCGGGCGAAAATGCCGTCGATGCGAACCACACCGGCGGGCAGCAGGCTCTTGCCGCTATGCAAGGCCGCGACCGCGCCGGCATCGATGGTCAGGATGCCCTTCGGCTCGAGCGAGCCCGCGATCCATTTCTTGCGCGCGGTCACCGGATTTGCCGGCGTGAGGAACCAGGTGCAGCGCGCGCCGCTGGCGATCGCCTTGAGCGGGTGCGCGATCCGCCCTGACGCGATCACCATGTGGGTGCCGCCATGGGTCGCGATCTTGCCGGCTTCGACCTTGGTCTGCATGCCGCCGCGCGAAAGCTCGGAACCCGCGGCGCCCGCCATCGCTTCGATCTCGGGCGTGATGTGCTCCACCAGCGGAACCAGTTGGGCGGCAGCATTGCCGGCAGGCGGGGCGTCGTAGAGCCCGTCGATGTCGGAGAGCAGGACCAGCAGGTCCGCGCTTGCCATGGTGGCGACGCGCGCCGCGAGCCGGTCGTTGTCGCCGTAACGGATTTCGTTGGTCGCGACCGTATCGTTCTCGTTGATCACGGGGACCGAGCGCCACTCCAGCAGCTTGTCGATGGTGGAGCGCGCATTGAGATAGCGCCGGCGCTCTTCGGTGTCCTGGAGCGTGACGAGGACCTGGCCAGCGGTGATGCGATGGCGGCCGAGCACCTCCGACCAGGTGCGCGCCAGCGCGATCTGGCCGACGGCGGCGGCGGCCTGGCTGTCCTCGAGCTTGAGCGGTCCGGGCGGCAGCTTGAGCACCGCGCGGCCGAGCGCGATCGCGCCCGAGGAGACCACCAGGACGTCGCGCTTGTCGCGATGCAGGCCGGCGATATCCTCGGCCAGCGCCGAAAGCCAATCGTCGTGCAGGCGCCCCCCGTCGCTGTCGACCAGAAGCGACGAGCCGACCTTCACCACGATGCGGCGGAAGTCGGTGAGGGAGGGGGCTTTCCGGGACATGGTTCGAGGCTGCAGCGACCGGCGGCACGCGACAACCATTGTCGCGCCAGCGCGTTGTTTAGCATGGGCTTTCGGGTGCACGCCAAGGGCGTAACACGGTGTGCGGCTATTTCGACGGCGATCGCAAGGGCACCACACGCGCCGGCGCTTCGTGCGGCAGGCCGAGCCTCTTTGTCAGCCATCAATCCTGCGGCTGCCAGGCCTCGACCGGGGCTATTGGCTGTTCCGCACGTCGGCCTTGATCGATCACCTGCAACAGCGCGCGCAACGCCGCGGGCACGCCGGCGCCGGTCGCCGCCGAAATAACCAGCGGCGTCTTCTTGGCCGCGCGCTTGAGCCGCGCGGTCTGTTGCTTCAGTTGCTCCGGCGTCAGCGCATCGGCTTTGTTG
>Ga0207691_10000636_pt1 | contig 34744 bp, 30 predicted proteins | sample KBSM13metaG_FD_184327 | JGI IMG/M metagenome (GOLD analysis project Ga0207691, IMG submission 184327) | Miscanthus rhizosphere microbial communities from Kellogg Biological Station, Michigan, USA - KBS M1-3 metaG (SPAdes) (version 2) | ecosystem: Host-associated > Plants > Roots > Rhizosphere >...
GCCTCCCCCGCCGCCGCCGCCTCCCCCGCCGCCTCCCCCGCCGCCTCCAGCACCGGTCATCCAAGCCAAAGTCGGCGCGGATTTCGCGCGCAAGCCCGGCCTGGAATACCCGCGCATTGCCCGGCGCGAGGAGTGGGAGGGCACCGTCATCCTGCGTGCGCAGGTCCTGCCCAACGGACACGTGGGCTCGGTCACGGTTCAGAAGAGCTCGGGTCACTCGGCATTGGATGACGCCGCGGTGTCAGCCGCGAAGACCTGGTCCTTCGTCCCCGCCACCCAGGGGGGCAACCCGGTCGCCGGGGCCGTGACCTTCCCCGTTCAATTCAAACTCCAATAAAACCGCGGAGCCAATCTCACCATGTCTGATGCAGTTACGTTATATATCGTCAAAGCCACTTTCATCTTGCTGATCGCCGCGTCCGCCCTGACTTGGGCAATCGTGATCGTGAAGGCGTTGCAAAACTTTCGTCTCAACCGCCAGACGCAAGGCTTTTATCGCTCGTTCGAAAAGACCAGCGGGCTGCCGGCCGCTGACGAGCTCGCCAAGTATGCAGGTCCCGTGGCGCGCCTGGCGCAGGCAGGGCTCGATTCTTGGCAGACCAGCGGCAAGGATACGGACGGCACCTCCGTCGAGTTGCCCATCCGTCGGGATCTGCTCGAGCGCCGCCTGATTCAGCAACTTCAGCGCGAGAAGAAGGGCGTCGAGATCGGCTTGCCCGTCCTGGCCAGCATCGGTTCGACCTCGCCTTTCGTCGGCTTGTTCGGCACCGTTCTCGGCATCATTCACGCGCTCCAACGCATCGGCGGCTCCGGCTCGGCGAGCCTGGAGGTCGTGGCCGGCCCGATCGGCGAGGCGCTCGAGGCGACCGCTGTCGGTATCGCGGTCGCAGTTCCGGCACTGATTGCCTACAACTTCTTTTTGCGACGCCTCAAGTCGCTGGTCGGCGATCTGGAAGACTTCAGCAATACCTTCATCGGGCACGCCGTACGCAGCTTCATCCGCGTCGCGCCGGAATCGCCCCGTCGCAGTAACGACCCGAGCTTGGCCATCGGTCAGGAAGCGAGCGCCTGATGGCAATGAGTCTAGGCGACAGCGACGAAGTAGTCAGCGAGATCAACGTCACGCCCCTGGTCGACGTGATGTTGGTGCTGCTGGTCGTGTTCATCGTCACAGCTCCGCTACTGACCAACGCAATCAAGGTTCAGCTGCCGCAGACCTCCACACGCGCGCCAACCGAACCCAAGCCCGCTGTCACCGTGAGCGTCGACGCCAAGGGCAAGGTCTACATCGACAAGACCGAGGTTTCGCTGTCCACCTTGGAGCCGCTGCTCAAGGGCCGCCGGGCCGTCGCTCCGGACTTGATCGTGCACCTGAGCGCCGACGAAGCCAGCAACTACGGCATCGTCGCCAAGACCATGTCTGCCATCGACCGCGCGGGTATCACCAAGCTGTCGGTGCTGACCATCAACTGACGCCGGGAGCCCACGATGACTCGACCCGACAACGATCTCGAAGTGCTCGGCCTGATCTCCACGCAATACGCGTCGGAGACGCACGCCCCGACCGGTGCCGGCATCGACAAGAGCTACCTCGGTGCCGTCGCGCTCGCCCACGAGAACGGCAATTTCGACCGCGTATTGATCGGCTACCACAGTTCTTCACCGGACGGTTTCCAGGTGGCTGCCTACGCAGCGACCAAGACCACGCGCCTGAAGTTCCTACTCGCGCATCGCCCTGGGTTCGTTGCACCAACGTTGGCAGCGCGCCAGCTCTCGACCCTCGATCAATTCAGCGACGGCCGCTTGGCGGTGCACATCATCACCGGTGGTTCGGACGATGAACAAGCTCGAGATGGCGACTTCCTGAGCAAGGAGCAACGTTACGCGCGCACCGACGACTACCTCGATGTGCTGAAGAAAACCTGGACGAGCACCGTCCCGTTCGACCACCAGGGCCCTTACTATACGGTCAAAGATAGCTTTTCAGCAGTCAAGCCGGCTCAAAAGCCGCACCTGCCGATCTTCTTCGGCGGCGCATCAGACGACGCGATCCGCGTTGCGGGCAAGCACGCCGACGTGTACGCGCTGTTCGGCGAAACCCTAGCCGGCGTCGGCGAGACCTTGGCCAAAGTGCGAGCTGCTGCGGCCCTCCACGGGCGCCAAGACCGCATCGGCTTCAGCCTGTCGCTGCGCCCGATTCTCGGACGCACCGAAGAAGAGGCCTGGAACCGGGCGCAGCGAATTTTGCTCGAGGCCAAGGCGCTGAAAGAACGCGGCACGGTCAGTCTGTTTCGCCCCGCCAAGAACGAGTCGACCGGCTCACAGCGCTTGCAGCAAACCGCAGCCGGCGGGGCTATCCGCGACAAGCGCCTGTGGACGGAGATTGCCAAGCTGACCGGTGCGCAAGGCAACTCGACCTCGCTCGTTGGAACCCCCGAACAGGTCGTCGACGCCCTGCTCGACTACTACGACCTGGGGGTCAATAAGTTCCTATTTCGCGGCTTCGATCCGCTCGAAGATGCCATCGACTACGGGCGCAACCTGCTGCCGCTATTGCGTGAATCGGTCGCCAAACGCGAGCGCCCACGCATCGCCGCAATCGGCTGACGAGGCGCTGATCATGGTCGCCGTAGCGCCGTTTCCCTCGGCCAACAACCTGTCACGCCTGCGCCTCCTGGTGGCAGGCTTCAGCCAGCTCGTCGACTCGACGGACGACGAGCCGACCATCCTGGATCGAGGTACAGCGCTGCTTTCGGCTCTGGTCGCAGAGGACGATTGGCTTCCGCCGGAATACGCCCAGCCCGATCCAGCACGTTACCAGCAATACCTGCTCTACTGCGATGGGCGGGAGCGCTTTTCCGTGGTCAGTTTCGTATGGGGGCCCGGGCAGGCAACTCCGATCCACGACCATCGAGTCTGGGGGCTGGTCGGTGTCCTGCGAGGCTCGGAACTGAACGAGGCATTCGTGCGCGATGGCTCTGGCGCTTTGCAGTCTGCGGGCCCGGCGCGTCGACTCGAGGCAGGCGCAGTAGCAGCGCTGTCGCCGCGCATTGGCGACGTGCACCGCGTCGCCAATGCCGAGTCGGACCGCGTCTCGGTCAGCATCCATGTCTACGGTGGCAATATCGGTGCCGTCGAGCGTGCTACCTACGACGCACTCGGAACGCCCAAGCGTTTCGTGTCCGGCTATGCCAACCAGCAGATCCCGAATCTGTGGGACCGGTCGTCCTCGTCATGACAACAGCACTTTCTCCCCAAGAGCTGCGCACTGCGTTGCTACTGCGGCACGAGCTAGCGCTCATCGACCTACGCGACGAGGCATCGTTCGCGCTGGGGCATCCGCTGTTCGCGGCTCAACTGCCGCTCGATCGCCTCGAGCTGGAAGCACCCGTGCGTATCCCGAGGCGCGATACGCTCGTGGTCTTGTATGGCGACGAAGGCGACGCCGAGCAAGGCAAAGCCAAGCTCGAGCAACTCGGGTACAGCCGCGTGGCGCTGCTGCAGGGCGGGCTCAATGCCTGGAAAGCAGCGGGCTTCGAGCTGTTCGAAGACGTCAACTCGTACAGCAAGGCCTTCGGTGAGCTGGTCGAAGCTCGGCGGCATACCCCTTCGCTGTCCGCGGAGGAAGTGCAGGCGCTGATCGCGCAAGGCGCGCAGATCGCGATCGTCGATGCGCGACGCTTCGAAGAGTACCAGACGATGAACATTCCGACGGGCACGAGCGTGCCGGGTGCGGAGCTCGTACTGAGGGTTCCCGCCCTGGCCCCGGACCCGCACACGCTCGTGATCGTCAATTGCGCGGGGCGCACGCGCAGCATCATCGGTGCACAGTCGTTGATCAATGCCGCCCTACCGAACCGCGTGGTGGCCCTGCGCAACGGCACTATCGGCTGGAAATTGGCCGGGCAAACTTTGGAGCACGGACAACAGCGGCGCGTGCCGGAGCCCTCCACGAAGACTATCCTGGAGGCGCGACGCAAGGCTCGTGAGGTGGCTTACCGCGCCGGAGTGCGGCACATCGGGCATGCGGAACTGGCCCGCCTGGACGAAGATCGCACTCGCACCTGCTATCGCTTCGACGTACGCACACCCGAGGAATACCTGGCGGGACACCTGCCCGGTTTTCGCAGCGCACCGGGAGGCCAGCTGGTTCAGGAAACCGACCATTTCGCGCCCGTTCGTGGTGCACGCATCGTGCTGAGCGATGAGCTCGGCGCACGCGCGGAGATGACCGCCTCGTGGCTCGCACAAATGGCTTGGGAGGTGTACGTGCTGGACGAAGCGTCGCAGGCCCGCGTCGCTGGACCGGACGCACGAGCTTTGCCACCACGCTCGAGCAACGGTCGCTACAAGCGACCCTACGAAGGCACTGACTCTCCTGCCGCCGCCATGCGTGCGTACTTGGAGTGGGAGTTCGGCCTGGTGGAACAGTTGAGGCGGGACGGCACACACGGATTCTTCGTCATTTGACGACCACGGGAGACTGCGAACATGGGCGTAAAATTCATCGGTTACATCGGTTTCAACAATAGTTCGGAGATCTACCCGAATTTCGGTCGCCAGATCGATCGACTCCACGTCGAGGCGGCGGCCAAAGCCCAAGAAGCCGGCGGTTTCGATCGCGTGCTCATCCCCTTCGGCTCTTCTTCGCCGGAGAGCCAGATCGTCGCGGCGCACGCGGCCGCGATCACCAGCAAGCTCGGCTTTCTGATTGCGCATCGTCCGGGCTTTACCCAGCCCACGCTGGCCGCGCGTCAGCTCGCGACCCTCGACCAGCTGAGCCAGGGTCGCGTGGCAGTCCACATCATCACCGGTGGCGCAGACGCCGAAATGGCCCGCGATGGCGACACGTCGAGCAAGGCCCAGCGTTATGCGCGCACGGACGAGTACCTGAGTGTGCTGAAGCAGGAGTGGACCGCCGAAGTGCCGTTCGACCATAGCGGCCGTTTCTACAACGTGCGCCAAGGCTACAGCGCCGTGAAGCCCAGCAATTTGCCGATCTTTTTTGGGGGCGCTTCCGACGAGGCGCTGGACGTTGCGGGTCGTCACGCGGACGTTTATGCGTATTGGGGAGAGACGCACGCACAAACTCGCGAGCTCGTCGCGCGCGTGCGCGCCTCTGCCGCGCGCTATGGGCGCAACCCGGGCTTCAGCATGTCGCTACGTCCAATCATCGCCGGCACCGAGGAAGCCGCGTGGAAGCGCGCGGACGAGATCGTCGAACGTGTGCGGGCGATCCGTGACAGCAAGGGGATTGCAACGAGCGGGCACGAGCCCGTAAACGTGGGCTCTCAGCGCCTGCTGCAAACCGCAGCGCAGGGCTATCGCACGGACAAGCGACTGTGGACCGGGCTCGCTGCGGTGGGCGGTGCTCAAGGCAATTCCACGGGGCTCGTGGGCACCCCGGAGCAGGTCGCCGACGCGCTGCTCGACTACTACGATCTCGGCATCGACCACTTCTTGATCCGCGGCTTCGAACCGCTGGAGGACGCCATCGGCTACGGCCGAGATCTACTGCCGTTGGTGCACGAGCTGGTCGCCAAACGCGACGCGACGCGGGCCGTCGCCAGCTGAACGCTGGCTTTCGCAGACTCGCTATTTCTCCAAATAATCAGGAGCAGAACCAAGATGTCGAATAGGCAATTGCGACTGGGCGCCATTCTTCAGGGCGTCGGCATGACGCAGGACGGCTGGCAACAACCGGGCGTGCCGACCAACGCCAGCATCGACATCGACTGGTACAAAGACGGGGCGCGACGCGCGGAAGCGGCCAAGTTCGACTTCGTATTCATCGTCGACAGCCCGTACATCACCCCTGATTCCGCGCCCCACTTCCTGAACCGACTCGAGCCCTTGACGTTGCTGTCGGCGGTGGCGGGCGTGACCTCGCGCATCGGCCTCGTGGCCACACTCACGACCTCGTACAACGAGCCGTTCAACGTGGCGCGTGCGTTTGCGTCGCTCGATTTGATCAGTGATGGCCGGGCTGGTTGGAACGTCGTCACCACCGGCTTGGAAGGCGCGGCCGGCAACTACGGGCGCGAGCAGCACTTTCCGCACGCAGTGCGTTATCGGCGGGCCAAAGAGCACCTCTCCGTCGTGCGCGCGCTGTGGGATTCGTATGAGGACGACGCTTTCAGTCGCGACAAGAGCAGCGCAAGCTTCCTGGACCGAAGCAAGCAACACGCCTTGAATCACCGCGGCGAATTCTTCTCGGTCGCAGGTCCACTCAACATCTCGCGCTCCAAACAAGGGCAGCCAGTGATCTTTCAAGCGGGTGGCTCGGAGGACGGGCGGGAGCTCGCTGCCACCAGCGCGGACGCCATCTTCACGGGTCAGGAGACATTCGAGGAGGCGCAGGCCTTCTACCGCGACATCAAGACCCGTGCGCGTGCTGCCGGGCGGAGTCCCGACGACATTCTGATCTTCCCGGGGATCAGCGTGATCATCGCGGCGTCGGATGAGCATGCTCAAGCGATCCAGGCCGCGCGCAATGGCAACCTCGATTTGAAGAAGGCACTCGCACAGCTCGGCCGCCCCTTCAACTACCACGACTTCAGCCAGTACCCGCTCGACGGGCCGTTTCCCGATTTGGGAGACTTGGGTGAGAACGGTTACCGAAGTCACGCCGAGCGCATCAAGCGTGTCGCACGCGAGGAACGTCTGACGGTGCGCCAGGCGGCAATCCGCTTCGCGACGCGTCACTCACCGTTCGTCGGCTCACCCACTACGGTCGCGAACGAGCTCGAACGCTGGTTTTTGCAGGGCGCGGCCGACGGTTTCAACATTGGCGTCGGCGAACCGAACGAGCTGGATAAATTCACTCGCGAGGTCGTACCCGTGCTGCAGGCACGTGGGCTATTTCGTCGCGAATACGAGGCTGACACCCTGCGCGGCAACTTGGGCCTGGCGATCCCCGAAAACCGCTACAGCGCAGCGCGCCGTCAGGAACAAACCCAGCGCACGACGGCGCCGCTCGTGGCCGGCGAGGCTCCGCATGCGCCTTGAGCAGATAGCTAGCCCGCAATGAAGGAGACCCAATGAGCCAGAAAGAATCGCTGCACCAAATCTTCCGCGACCTTCACGCCGAGCGCGTTCGCACCATGGATCCTGCCAAGTTGCAGATCAACATCGACCAACGAAAGACGCTGGTCGACACGGCCGATCCGTCCAAGTGGGTCAAGGCCGGCGACAAGCTGAAGCCGTTCGACTTGCCCGAGGTCGATGGCGGCCGAATCAAGCTCAATGAGTTGCTCGAGCGTGGCCCCGCGGTTTTGATTTTCTTTCGCTTCGAAGGCTGCCCAGCGTGCAACCTCGCCCTCCCCTACTATCAGCGGAACCTGCTACCCGGTCTGCGCGAGCTCGGCGCTAGTTTGGTCGCGATCAGTCCACAAGTGCCGGAGCGGCTCAAGGCGATCAAAGAGCGTCACGCATTACAGTTCTCGGTCGCGTCGGACTTGGACAACCGGCTCGGGCGCGAGCTCGGAATTCTGTACACGTTCGACGAGGCTTCACAGAAGTCGTCGCTCGCCAGTGGCAAGACCATCGGTGAGACCACCGGCACGGGGACGTGGGAGTTGCCGCAACCTACCGCGATCGTGATCGGTCAGAACGGCGTGGTGCGCTTCGCAGACGTGCACCCCGATTGGTTGCTGCGTACGGAGGCGGAGCCGATTTTGGCTGCGGTCGCCGGACTTTCGGCGTCCAAGGCGAAGCCCTCGGCGGTCTCGCTCGGCGCCTGATCGAGCGGCGGCTTCTACTACGCGCGCCTGGGCGTCGCCACATGACGCGCTCGACGAGCACTCTGAACGAGACTCAACGAAAACATCGAAAGGGTACAGCCATGAGCACAGCACTGCAACTCAAGCGTTTCGTAAACCCAGAAGCGGAGCTCGCCATCCGCCCGCTCGAGCCGACCATCGGCGCCGAGATCAGCGGCATCGACCTGAGCCGCCCTATTTCGGATGCCGTGCGCGATGAGATCAAGCGCACGCTACTCGAGTACAAGGTGGTGTTCTTCCGCGATCAACAGCTGACCACCGACCAGCACGCCGCGTTCGCCGGGCGCTTCGGCAAGTTGTACGTGCACCCGAACACCAAGCGGGACGAAAAAATCGCCAACATCCACAAGATTTCGGCGGAAGACTTCGCGAGGTACGAGCGAGTGAAAGACCCGACCACGGTCGAGGCGGGATATCACACCGACACCAGCTGGCGTCTGGTACCGACTTGGGGCGCGGTCCTGCGTGCCGTGAACTTGCCGGAGGTCGGCGGAGACACGATTTGGGTCGACGCTGGCGCGGCCTACGAGGGCTTGTCCGAGGACGTGAAGAAACGCCTAGCCGAGCTGCACGTGACCCACGATTTCCGCTCCGCGCTGCAACGCGTCGGCCACGACTATCCGATCGTCGCTCACCCGGTCGTGAAGACGCACCGCGAGACGGGCAAGAAGATCCTTTGGGTGAACTTCACTCAACGGCCCCACATCATCGGCGTCGACCTGGCTGAGGGGCGCGAGATCCTCGGTCTCGTTCTCGCCCAGTATCAGAAGCCCGAATACCAGGTTCGCTTCTCCTGGCGTCCCGGCTCGATTGCATTCTGGGACAACCGCGCCGCGGTGCACATTGCGGTCCGCAACTACGGCGACTTCCCGCGCGTGCTCGATCGCATCCTGATCGCAGACGAGCCGCAATACGCCGAGCTCTGAGAGAAGTTCTGTATTTCCCGGTCTAGCGCCTCGAGTGCTAGGCCGGGCTTTGCGTCCCTGCACAGCAGCACACGGAGACACGATGGCCGAAAGACAATTGAAACTAGGCGCGATCTTGAGCGGCGTCGGTACGACGCAAAATGGCTGGCGGCATCCGGGGTTGCCGGGGGACGCGAGCGTCGACATCGATTGGTTCATCGAGAACGCGCAAAAGGCAGAGGCAGCCAAGTTCGACCTCGTGTTCATCGTCGATAGCCCGTACATCACGCCCGACTCCGCGCCCCACTTCCTCAATCGCCTGGAACCGCTGACGTTGCTTTCCGCCGTCGCGGTCGCCACGAAGCGCATCGGGCTCGTGGGCACCTTGACCACTTCCTACACCGAACCTTTCAACGTGGCTCGTCAGTTCGGCTCCCTCGACCTGATCAGCCGCGGTCGCGCGGGCTGGAATGTCGTCACCACCGGACTCGAGGGCGCCGCAGGCAACTACGGCCTCGAGCAACACATCGACCACTCGGTTCGCTATCGCCGTGCCAGCGAGCACCTGGCCGTGGTGCAAGGCCTGTGGGATTCCTACGAAGACGACGCCTTTCCACGAGACAAGACGAACGGCGTATTTCTCGACAAGTCCAAGCTCCACGCCTTGAATCACCAGGGCGAGTTCTTCTCCGTGACCGGGCCTTTGAACATCTCGCGTTCACGCCAGGGTCAGCCAGTGATCTTTCAAGCCGGAACCTCCGAAGAAGGGCGGGATTTGGCCGCTCGCGTCGCCAATGGCATCTACTCCAACGAAGAGAGCTTCGAAGAGGCGCGCGAGTACTACCGAGACATCAAGCGCCGCGCCCTAGCCCACGGGCGCGACCCGAACGAGATCCTGATTTTTCCCGGCCTGGTACCGATCGTGGCGGATACGGACGAACAGGCGAAGGTTCGCGAAGAGGAAATCAACGGCAAGCTCGATCTGAAGAAGGCCTTGATCCAGCTCGGGCGGCCCTTCAATTACCACGACTTCACGCAATACCCACTGGATGAACCGTTTCCGGAGCTCGGAGACTTGGGCCTGAACGGCTATCGGGGCGGAGCCGATCGGATCAAGCGCGTCGCGCGCGAAGGCAAGCTGACGCTGCGCGAAACGGCTTGGCGCTTCGCTGCGCGGCGTTCGCCATTCGTGGGCTCGCCGCTCACCGTGGCCAACGAAATGGAGCGCTGGTTCCGCGAAGGCGCGGTGGACGGCTTCAATTTCCGCGTCTCGAACCCGACGGACTTCGACGACTTCTTGCAGCGCGTGCTGCCCATCTTGCGCGAGCGCGGCGTGATCCGTCGCGACTACGAGCACGACACGCTGCGGGGTCACCTGGGCCTACCGATCCCCGCGAACCGCCACAGCCTGGGGCGCAAAGCTACGAGCTCGAAGCTCGCGCCGGCCGTCGATGGCGCGCGAGCCGTTACCAGCGCTGGGGTCGCCCTGTCAGGAGACGTCGAATGAGCGCGTTGCTGCTCGCACGGACGGCGACCGAGTCTTGAGCCAGGGAGTCGCTACGCGCAGCGCGCGAACGCAAAGCTGGCTTACGCGGCTCGCGCCGCATGTCAGGCCCTACCGTGCTTCCTTGGCGCTGAGCATCGCGCTCTCGGTGCTCGGGCAGATCCTGATGGGGCTCTTGCCCCTGCTTCAAAAGATCATCGTGGACGACGCGGTGATCGCGCGCCAGCGCCCGCTGTGGCCCTGGCTCACGGCCCTCTTGGCGCTCGGCGGCGGGAGCTTCGTGCTCCAGTATTTCCGACGCTATTTGAGCGCCAGGACCAGCCTGGACCTGCAGCACGATCTAAGGTTGGCGATTTTTCGCCATTTGCACGCGCTCGACTTCGCGCACCACGATCGACTGTCGGCCGGAGACGTGATGTCCCGCGCCGCGGGCGACGTGACCTTGATTCAAATGTTCCTGAATCAGGTGCCGATGCTGGCCGCCAACCTGACGCTACTGTTCGTCGCGCTGAGCGTGATGTTCGTGCTCTCGCCGACGCTGTGCCTGGTGATCGCGATATTCGTGCCCGTCTTCGTGCTTTTGGCGGTGCGTTTCCGGGATCGCATCTTCCCTTCGAGCTGGAATGACCAACGGTTGCTCGGCGCCGTCGCCGGGGTGGTCGAAGAAGCGGTATCCGGTGCGCGGGTGGTCAAAGCCTTCGCTCAAGAAGCACGCGAATTGTCGCTGTTGGTCGCCAACGCGCGCGACCTGTTCCGCTCGCGGCTACGCACCACGCGCCTGACCGCACGCTATTCGTCCACTTTGCAGGCCTTGCCAGCCTTTGCTCAACTGGGAGTGCTGCTGCTCGGCGGCCTGCTCGCCTTGCAGGGGCGCGTCAGCTTGGGTGTTTTCCTGGCCTTTTCTAGCTATCTGATTCAACTGCTCGCGCCAATCCGCTTGCTCTCCGGGATGCTGGCCAGCAGCCAACAAGCGCGGGCAGGCGCCGAGCGAGTGCTCGAGCTACTCGATCTCGAGCCGCACGTCAGCGATCGGCCGGTCGGTCGCCGGCTCTCGCACTGTACTGGTCGCATCGAGCTCGACCGGGTGGCCTTCGGCTACGCCGAGACGGAGCCCGTGCTGCGAGAGGTCAGCCTGAGCATCGCGCCCGGCGAGCGTTTGGGCATCGTCGGCAGCTCGGGTTCCGGCAAGACGACGCTCGCGCTGCTGATCGCGCGCTTCTACGATCCGACTTCCGGGCAGGTTCGCGTCGACGATCACGACGTGCGCGACTACGCGCTCGAGTCCCTACGCCGCCAGGTCGGCATGGTGTTCGAAGACAGCTTCCTGTTTTCCTCGAGCATCGGCGAGAACATCGCATTGGCACGCCCAGGTGCGAGCCAGAGCGAGATCGAGGCCGCGGCGCAGGCCGCGCACGCGCACGGCTTCATTTCTACGTTGCCGCAGGGTTATGCCACCCGGGTCGGCGAGCGTGGGGCCACGCTCTCGGGTGGGCAACGGCAACGTATCGCCCTGGCGCGCGCCATCTTGGCCAACCCCAAAATCTTGATCCTGGACGATGCCACCTCGGCTATCGACGCCGACACCGAGCAGGCCATTCATCACTCGCTCGAAACGGTCATGCACGAGCGCACGACGGTGATCATCGCGCACCGGCAATCGACACTGCGCTTGGCCACGCGCGTCGTGGTCTTGGCCGAAGGACGCATTGTCGCGCAAGGCACGAACGAAGAGCTGCTCGAATCATCGGAGTTGTATCGTCAGCTCCTCGCGGGTCCCGACCCGGACGCGAAGGACGACGGGGAACCGCCGCTGTGTCGAGTCAGCGAGCTCGACCCCGCGGCCTGGCCGGCGAGCAGTGATTCGTCGAGTGTGGGCCGCGTGGCCAGCGTCGAGAGTCAGGTCAGCTTCGCAGCCATGAGAAGCGCGAGCGCGAGCGGCGGCGGCGGTGGTGGGCCTCGCGATCTGGGCGGAGCCCGGGCCGCGTTCGTGGCCGAGACCCCCGAGCTTCTGGCCCGCGTCGCGGCACTGCCACCGCTCACGGGCGAACCAGAGGTGGACGTTTCGGTACTGACTCGGCCGCAGACCGGCTTTTCCGTAGCCGCGTTTTTGGCCCCCTTTCGGCTGAGCTTGTTGCTCGGCTTGCTGCTCGTGGTGGTGGACGCGCTGACCACGCTGTGCGCGCCGCTGTTGATTGGTCGCGGCGTCGATCGGGCCATCGTCGGGCACAGCCTCGAGCAGTTACTGTGGGTGTCCGGTGCGCTGTTTTTGGTGCAAATCGTCAGTTGGATCAACGCCAACGCGATGCAGTTCCAAACCGGGCACACCGCGGAGCGCCTGTTGTTCGCACTGCGCACGCGGACCTTCGCCCACCTGAGCTGGCTCTCTCTCGACTATTACGATCGCGAGCTCGGCGGGCGGATCATGACGCGCATGACCACCGATATCGAGGCCTTTGCGCAGCTCCTGCAGCAGGGCCTGCTGACCGCAATCGTCAGTCTTTTGAGCTGTAGCGGAGTGTTGGCTCTGCTGTGGCTGATGGATCCGAGGCTGAGCTTGGCCGCGTTCGGCATCCTGCCCTTGCTGATCGCTGGCACGATGGTCTTTCGCCGTCTGTCGGGCAAAGCGTATTTGCAGGCGCGCGAGCGGATCTCCGCCGCGAACGCCAATCTGCAGGAGAGCCTGGCCGGCGTGCGTGTGACTCAGGCCTGGTCGCGAGAGGCGGAAGCGCTCGCGCATTTCAGCCGGCTTTCGCTCGGCTATCGCGATGCCCGACTGCGCTCCTTACAACTGCTCTCGCTGTACTTTCCGTTCCTGCAGCTGCTGTCGGTGCTGGGCAAAGCGGCGACGCTGGCAATTGGCGCAGGACAGATCGCGCGCGGCGAGCTGAGCGCCGGCGTGCTGATCGCATTCCTGTTGTACCTGGACCAATTTTTCACGCCCCTTCAGCAATTATCCATGGTCTTCGATCAGTGGATCCAGGCGCGGGTGTCTTTGACCCGGATCAGCGATTTGCTGTCCACGCCGAGCCGCACTCCGGAACTGCCCGAGCCCGCTGCGATCGGGCGCATTCGTGGTGCGCTCGGCTTCCAGGACGTGCGCTTTGCCTATTCCGTGAACGCACCCGAAGCGCTGCGCGGTGTCACGCTCGACATCGCGCCGGGCGAGGTCGTCGCGCTGGTTGGCACCACGGGCGCGGGTAAGTCCACCTTCGTCAAGCTCGCCGCGCGCTTTTACGACGCAACGTCCGGAACCGTGACCATCGACGGCGTGGCCATCGAAAACCTTCCGCTGCGCGCGTTCCGCGAACAACTCGGCTACGTCCCTCAGGACCCGTTCCTTTTTTCCGGCACGATTCGTTCGAACATCGCCTACGGACGACCCGAGGTCTCCGATCAGGAGGTGGAGTTCGCCGCCCGCGCCGTGGGCGCACATGACTTCATTGCCGCTCTGCCGGCTGGCTACCTGACGCCGATCAACTCGACCGGGCACTCCTTGTCTGCGGGGCAACGCCAACTACTGTGTCTGGCGAGGGCGGAGCTGGTCGACCCCGCTTTGTTGATCCTCGACGAGGCAACCTCCAATCTCGACTTGCAGACCGAAGCCGAGGTTCAGCGCGCGATGCGCCGTGTCGCTCGAGGGCGTACGACCTTGCTCATCGCTCATCGCCTGCAAACCGCTCGGGTCGCCGATCGCATCGTGGTGATCGAAGATGGGCTCATCGCCGAACAAGGACCGCACGAGGAATTGGTTCGCGCAGGCGGGCGCTATGCCAAGCTTTGGGAGGCGTTTCGCCGCGCGGAGCGCCGCGCGGCGTAGCCTCGAACCGAAACCGATCGCGCTGCCAGCGCTACAATTGATACTTCAGCGTCGCTAGGAACGTACGCGGGTCGGGAAAGTTGAAGAAGCGCACGCCCGTCGATGGTGTGTAAGCCGAGCTCACGCGCTTCTGACTGTCGAGCAGATTTCTGCTGCTGAGCACGACCACGAAGTGATCGTCGGCCGACGTCCAGCTGAGCGTGCTGTTCACGAACGCCTGGGCCGGGACGCTGTCTTGCGGGCGCGCCAGCGCGGAATTGTAATACCCGCTCGCCCATTGCACGTCGCCCCCGAGCCGGACCAAGCCCGGCGTTGGCAAAGGTAGATCGTAGGTGGCACCGCCAGAGAGGTTCCATTTCGGCGAATTGATCAACGAGTTGCCATCCGCGTCCACGCCCGGGCCGCCCGCGTTCTTGTACTCATCGTAGACGGCATGCAAGTAGCCGCCACCGAACTGCAGCCCGAGCCCAAAGGGCAAGCGCGTGCTCGTTTCTAGCTCGACGCCCAAGGTATGCGCCTTACCGGCATTGCCACGAATGCTGTTACCCGGGTAGGCAGGGCTCGTGTACGACACCTGCAGGTCTCGGTAGTCGTTGTAAAACGCCGCCAGGTTGGCGCGCAGGTGGCGCGCAAAAAATTCGCTCTTGATGCCGGTCTCGTAGCTATTCACGTACTCCGGATTGAAGGCCGTCTTGGCCAAGACCTCGTTTGTCGCGCGGTTGTCGAAGCCGCCTGACTTGAACCCGCGCGAGTACGTGAGGTAGTGGAGGATGCTCGGTCCATATTGAAACGAGACCGAGACCTTGGGCGTCAGCGCGGACCAATGATCACTGGATTCGCCTTTGATGGACTGACCGGTGACGTTTCCTGCCAGATCCAAGGTCTTGTTGTTGAAATCGAACTGCTTCCACTCGATGGTCTCACGCAGCCCGCCGGTCAGGGTCGCCCAGTTGGTGAGCTTCAGGTTCGCTTCGCCGAAGAACGCCAGACTGTCGGTGGTGGTGATGTTGTGCGCGCGCAGCGTTGCGTAGTTCTCCGGATTCAGCTCGGGATCGGTTTCCATCGTGTTCTTCCGACTGTAGCCGTCTCGCTGAACGTAGAACCGTTCGTGCAGATAGAACGCGCCGCTGGTAAAGCTGATTGCCTTGTAATGTCCGTTCGCTTGCAGCTCTTGGGTGAAATAGCCATCCGAGTAGTGAATCAAGTTCTTCTGAATCAGCGCCGCTTCGCCGTCGTTGTCGTACCAAACCGGGTTCAGATCGAAGCCCCCCAGAGCGCTGATGGACTTCAAGTCGAGATGGTCGTCCACGTGGTAAATGGCGCGCAGGGAGACGCTGCCCTGATTGAGGTGCTGATAGGGCGGGACCTCCGAGTAGGAAGTGGTCGGCGAGAAGCCGCCGCCCGGCTGCCGCTCGGGGATGTAGCTGCGGCTGTCGCTGCGATCGATCATGCCGTTCAGGGTGGTCAGCACGTCCCATTTATCGTTCGGAGTCCAGCGCAGCTTGATGCGCGCCGAATCGAGATCGATACGGTTCACGTCGCGATGCAAGGTGGGATCGTCGGTGATGCCGTCGCGACGATTGCGCAAGAACGCCACGCTGACCGCCAATCGATCGCGCACTAGCGGCCCGCTCACTGAGGCCTGCAGTTTGACCGCGTTGAAGGTGCCGTAGGTGAGCGAATCGGTCGTGTGAAATTCGTTGTTTGGATCGGCGCTGATCACGCGAATGGCGCCCGCGCTGGAGTTGCGGCCGTAGAGCGTGCCTTGGGGACCGCGCAGCACCTCGACCCGCAATACGTCGTTGAAATCGAACATCGACGATAGCTGACGCGGTTGGTACACGTCATCGATGTAGGTCGCGACCACGGGTTCCTGGATCGGATCGGCCTCACCGATCCCGCGCAGGGAGTAGGTCTGCGTGGTGTAGCTGATGCTGGTACGCGGGATGAACAGGTTGGGCACTTGCCCGGCCACCTCGCGAATCGAGCCGACACCGCGATCCTGGAGCAGTCCCGGGTCGAACGTGGTGATGGCAATGGGCGTCTTCTGTAGGTTGGTTTCCTGACGCTGGGCCGTGACGACGACGCTGCCGAGCGCGGTGTCCTTCTCCACCACGGGCGGGGCAACGGGCGAGCCTGGCTCAGGCGTCGTCGACGCGGAAGTGCCCGCTGGCGTCGGCGCAGGCTCGGGCGGGGGCGTCGGGGAGGCAGCCGCCGAGGGCGCCACGGGCTCCGCCGGCAGCGGAGATGGAGCGGGCGGGGGCGGCTCGTTTGGCGCCGGCGGAGGGGCGGGCGCTGGCGGTGCAGCGTCCGCGGGTTGCGCGCGGACTGGCACGGCCAGTGTGCTGCTGAGGACAGTCGTTAGCAAAAGCGAGGCACTAGAAAAACGTCCACGACGTAAGGTCATTCTTTTCCCATTTCATTCCAAGGACAAACTCATCCCGAGCCCTGCCGGGCGCAGGTCGATATCGGCACGCGCAACGCGCGCTTACGGCTTCAACAGTGGGGAGCGCGCAACGTCACTTGAGGCCGGGCTTCTCTTGTGAACGCAAATCGCTGGTCCAGACTTTACCGGTCTCGGGCAACGTGGCCTGCTTGAATGCGCCGCCCGATTTGCCGTCGCGCAGCGGATGAATCACAAGCTCGATGCGTTCCCCACCCTTGAACACGCGCTTGTCCCAGCCGACTCGGGTCAGGTTGCCCGGGCTGGTCAGCTCGGCAAACCAGGGCGCTTGCTTGATGCCGTCCTTGGCCTCTGGCTCCACCCACAAGATCACGTGCGGGTTCGCCCACTGGAACTCCTTCACGGTGCCCTTGATGGTCACGACACGAGTGAAATCGAACATGGCGAACGAGTGGTGAGCCCAAGCAAGGCCTGACCCGAACACGCTCGCCACGATCAGAAGCGCCGCTAGGCGGCGCCGAAATTGCCTCGGCATCTTTCGCATATTCATCTTTCAAGGCGGCGCGGCCGGGTTACCATCAGCGGTTTGCGGGATAGCCACGAAGATCGCATTGCCGTGCGCGTCTTTGCGCTCGGCGAAGTAGCCTTGCAGGCAAACACCCTCCACGATGTCGTATTTCTGCGCGCGCTGGCGGAAGTAGAGCCGAGTCGTCTGCCACGGCTTGGTCAGGATCTGGGGCGCCGAGATCTCGAGGTCGTCCGCCAGGATGTCCTTGTCCTTCTCGGACAGGTGAATGCGCTCGACAACGTGCAAGTCTCCGTTGTTGGGGACACCTACCGCCTCACCGATGGCCAGATACGTTTGTGGCAGCACGCCGATCGTGTCCACGACCAGTGTCTTTCCCTCCCAGCGTCCAATCGAGTGCCCATGGAACGTCGGATCGGGGTCCGCCGGGTGCTTTCGCCCGTCGGTGTAGATGCGGCGTAAGCGGTTGCCATCTGCCTCTCCCAGCAGAGTGACGCGGCCAGGGGTGAACAAGATCTCCAGCGCATTGTGCGAGATCAACATCCACGACGGCATCGCTTCGGGTAAGCAGTCCACGAACAGGCCTCGCGGACGGCCAGCCTTCTCCTCCGCCACGAGCTGCTTGATGCGTGCCTCGACCTCTGGCTTCCAGGGCACGGGGTTGCTCTTGATCTGAGCGTTTTGATCCGAGATGTTCGGATTCCACACCCCGCTCCAGTCCGGAAGGCGACTCAGGCGAAGCCAGTCTGCAACGGTTGGCGCCTTGTTGAGCGCCGGCTCGTCGGCGAAGCTCGAGGCGGCCAAAAGCAGACTCAGCCCGCACGCCACGACGGGCAGGCTCCGAAAAATCCCGGCGCGCAGCATGGCTCCGCTTATAGGTGTCGGGACCCGACCCCGTCAAGACATTGTCTCGTAAACAAGACGCGAACCGAACGCGCCGATTTTAACCTTTCCAAACCACAGCGCACGGTCCACTAGTAGAGACATACGTCCTTGACACAAGTCACCGGCTCGGACATACAGACCAGCCACGGAGCCACAGCTGCGCTGGCAACAGCCGGTGCCTACCAGCAATAAAACGATGCCTTTTCCCTGCTCGCGTTCAGCCCATTTACGGCAGGTGCGCCGGTGACCAGTCCCGCCTGGCTCGACCGCTTCTGCGAATGGCTCAAGGTCACGCCCTTCAGCGTGGCGCTGCAGAGCGCGGCCTGGGCCGTTCCGCTCGTGCAGACCATTCACATCTTGGCCATCGGCGCGGTGATCGGCTCGGGGCTGATGATCGCGCTGCGGACACTGGGCTGGGTTGCCCCGGATCAAACTCTCGCCAGTACGAACTTGCGATTTTTGCGGGTGATCTGGTGGTCGTTGCCCGTGCTCTTGCTCACTGGCCTGCTCATGATCAGCGCCGAGCCCGCGCGTTCTCTGGAAAATCCAGCTTTTCTGCTGAAGATGGCGCTGCTCCTGATCAGCATCGCCGTGAACTTCGGGTACCAGAGTCCGCTCCGCAAAAACCCCGAATTCTGGGAGGTCTCGCGGACTAGGCGCAGGCTTTCGCAGTTGCTCGCGTTCACCTCGCTTTTGCTGTGGGTCGGCGTCATCTTCTCGGGCCGTTGGATCGCCTACGTGGAAGCGAGCTGATCTTGCTCAACGTCGACGAGCTGCTCCACTGGTTGAAAGACACGGAGTTTGCCACCGCCATCCGGGAAAATGGCTCGCTCTTTCCCTGGATCGAGTCGGTTCACGTGCTGGGAGTCACGGTCCTGATCGGCAGCGTCGGGCTGTTGGAGCTGCGTCTGATTGGCCTGACGTCGCTCAACCGCTCGGTGAGCCGAGTGCTCAAGGACGTGCTGCCGATCACCTGGAGCGCCTTCGCCGTATCCGTGGTCAGCGGCTTCCTGTTGTTCGCTTCCAATGCGCCCACGTACGCGACCAACACCTTCTTTTTGGGCAAGCTCGTGCTTCTGGCCGCTGCAGGGCTCAACGCGTTCGGCTTTCACGCCTTCGTGGAGCGCTCCATCGCCAAGTGGGATTCGGCGGCTCGCACGCCCCTTCCCGCGCGCCTGTCGGGCATCTTTTCGCTGCTGATGTGGGTCGGAATCGTCGTCTGTGGACGTTGGGTCGGCTTCACCCTCGTGCCCACCCCGTGAGTGTTTCGATGAAAACGTTTCGCTACTATCCGCAGCTCGCCGCATTCTTGGCGCTTGCGGCCGTCGTCCTCGGGGCGTGGGCGCTGCACCTGCATCGGCAAGACCGTCCGGCTTGGTCTGAGCTCGGTCGTTTGCCGGATTGGGGTGGCCTGTGGGTGCCCGATCGCGGTGACCCGAAGCACCCCTTCGGCAAGGGTGACCCGCTCTGGAATCCTGCTGCTGCAAAGCAGATCCAAGCGCTCACCGCGGCCGACAAAGCCGGCAATCCCGTAAACATCTACATCAATTGCCTGCCGGAAGGCATGCCAAGCTTCGTGATCATGACGCTCAACGCCACGGAGTTTTTGTTCACTCCGGGGCGGGTCACGATCCTCGGCGAGTTCGACGGCAACCGCTTGCGCCGGATCTATACGGATGGGCGAAAGCACCCCGCGGATCCTGATCCGACGTTCAACGGGCATTCGATCGGCCATTGGGAGGGTGACGTGCTCGTCGTCGATACGGTCGGCATCTTGCCCCAGGTGTTTCTCCCGGTTGGCCAAGCGGCAGCGCTGCCAAACAACGGCGACATGCACATCGCCGAGCGCATCCACCTCGTCGATCCGAATACCTTGAGCATCGAGCTGACCGTGACTGCGCCGCACGTATTGGCTGCGCCGTGGAAGGTGTCCAGGCTCTTCAAGCGGCAAGCCGATCGCACTGCCGAGATCGTGGAAGCTTCTTGCCGACAGGGTGACTTTCTGGAAAAGACCGACGAGAACGGCAACGCTGTTTTCGTGCCCATTCCGCACCAAGAAGGCGGAGCACCCCTTCCCTTTTGAAAGACCAGCATGTTGCAGCACCTGCGCCGTGGCCATTGGATCGTGAGCCTGCTCCTGGCGCTATTCGTGACCGGAATCCCCCAGCTCGCTCGGGCCCACCACTCGTTCGCGATGTACGACTCCACTAAGCTTGTCACCGTCGACGGCACGGTGACCAATTTTCAGTGGACCAATCCACACGTGCTTTTGTGGGTCACGGGCTCCACGACCGCCGGTGAGGCGGCCACCCTGTGGACTGTCGAGCTGCCCACGAGTCCCGGTAACTTGAAGCGCATGGGTTGGTCGAAGCATTCGCTGAAAGCGGGCGATCACGTGCTCGTCGAGCTCAACCCGCTGCGCGACGGCAAGCATGGTGGCTCGTTCAAGAAGGCAACCTTGCCCGCGACTGGCAAGGTGTTGCTCGCCAATCCAGTGAGCAAGGGCGCCGACGGCGGTGCCAACTATGGTCCGGACGAGGCGAAAAAAGACGGCGAGAGCGGCAACGCCCAGGCCAAGAGCAAATGGGGATGTGCCATGCGAGCACCCCTCCCGGGCAGCGGCTGGCCCGCGCTGGCGTTCGCGCTGGGTGGGCTATTCGTGGCGCGCCGATGGCGCAGAGCTTCCCAGGCATCGGCGCGTTGAAAGCGCCTATTTGTAAGGCAGCGTCAAGTTCGGGTACCAAAACGTGACGTGACACGACTCGCAGGCCTCATCGATGGTGCCTCCGAGCTCGAACAGCGCAACTGGGTCTTTGGCGTCGATCGCGGCCAGGGTTTGTAAGCCCGTATCTTGCAGGCGTTGGGCGAGCGCGACGAAGGCGGCACGGTTGGAGTCGATCTTTTGTTGCACTTGGTCGGTATCGAGCTCGCCCGCCCCCGACGCGGCCTCGTACTTGGCGCTCACGCGACGTCCCTTCATCACGAGCAGGTTCGGGGCTTCGATCAACGTGATGGCGTGGCGACGGACCTCGAGCCACTCCTCGTCCGTGCGCGGCTGACGCTCTTCCAGGCCGGCCACGGTGCTGATGCTTGCCACCGAGCCCCAAATGAAGTCCGCGGCCGGGTCGATCTCCGAGTCCATCAACTCGCGAATCGAGGCCGTTAGCCGGAACGGGCCCTCGGCTGCTGCGTCGACTTGCGCCTCGGCTGGCTTTGCGGAAGGCGCAGGCGAGTCGCCGGGCAGTGATCGGTTGGGCGCCGAACAAGCCCAGAATGCTGCACCCACACAGGCCCAAAGCAGGCTGTTCACGCTTCTCATCACGGACAAACTTCTTGCATAGAAGACAAGGCGCGCCTATAGCCGAAACGCACAGGCCTCGGCTTATTTCGAAACGCGAAGGGAAATACACATGGATTTGGAGCTCACGGGTAAGCGCGCGATCGTCACTGGCGGTAGCCGCGGGATCGGCAAAGTGATCGCGCAAGTCCTTTTGGCCGAGGGTGTCGATGTCGCGCTGCTGGCGCGCGGCCGCGAGCAGCTCGACGCCACGGCTCGTGCGTTGAGCTCGGAGTTCGGCCGCAGCGTCCCGACGCTGGTCGCCGACACCTCCAAGCGCGAGGAGGTCGACGCAGCCATTCAAACAGCCATTCAGAGCTTGGGTGGCGTCGACATTTTGGTCAACTCCGCGGCGGTCCCGGGCGGCAGCGGGGCAGCCACCTCGCTGGCCGAGCTGGAAGACGAGCACCTGCTGTATGACGTGAACGTCAAGGTGGCAGGATACCTGCGCACCGCTCGCGCGCTCGCGCCCCATCTGATCAAGAAAGGCTGGGGCCGCATCATCAACATCGGTGGCTTGGCGGCGTACAACACCGGCCGCCCGATCGCCACGCTGCGCAACGTGGGGGTGTCCGCGTTGACCAAGAATCTGGCCGACGAGCTCGGACCCAAGGGTATCAATGTCGTCGCACTCCATCCCGGGGCCACCCGCACCGAACGCACTGACGCCGCGACTGAACAGCGCGCCGCCAAGACGACGTCGATCGGACGCATCGTCGACGCGCGAGAAGTTGCCTACATCGTCGCCTTCCTGGCTTCCCCCAAGTCCGTGGCGATCAACGGCGACACCATCGCCACCGGTGGCGGCACACTGGGCAGCATCCGCTACTGAGCCGAAAACCAGGTCTTGTATAGTAGACGCCAGCTGTTAACCTGCGCTGCCATGTGTGATTGTACATTGGGTACCATCGAGCCATCCCCAACGAGCGCGCCGCGTGCGCGCGGCATTTCCTCGCTCTGGAAGCTCAGCGCACTGAAGCGCTCCCTGCACTCGGCCCTGCGCGCAGTGCGAGTACTACGGACTCCGTCCGGGTCCGCGGCTACTCGCTCACGCTGATCGCGCATCGCCGGGCGCTTTCGGCAGTGTAAGGTTGCTCGAGTACGCGATGTCACATCCCCTACGCCGGCTGTTCGAGCATGCCCGACGCTATCGCCGTGAAGCGGCGATAGCGTCGCTATTTTCGGTCCTGAACAAGATTTTCGACGTACTGCCGGAAATCTTGATCGGCATGGCGGTCGACGTCGTCGTCAGCAAGAAGGCGTCGTTCCTCGCGCGCGCCGGGTTCGGCGAGCCTCGAGATCAGCTGCTCTTGCTTGCGGCGTTGACGGTCGCGATCTGGGTCTGCGAGTCGCTATTCGAGTACTTGTACGCGCTGCGTTGGCGAAACCTGGCACAGAATCTCCAGCACGATCTGCGCATGGAAGCCTATCGCCACGTGCAGCGGCTGGAGCTCGCTTGGTTCGAGCAGCGCCGCACGGGCAGCCTGATGTCGATCTTGAACGACGACATCAACCAAATGGAGCGCTTTTTGAACGGCGGCGCCAATGACCTGATTCAGGTCCTCACCGGTTCGACCCTGGTGGGCGCGGTCTTTTTTGCATTGACCAGCAAAATTGCCGTGCTTGCGCTGATTCCAATCCCGCTCATCGTCTACGGCGCGTTCTGGTTTCAGGCACGGCTCGCCTCGCGCTATGCGTTGGTGCGTGACGCCGCGGGCTCGCTCAACTCGCGGCTCAACAACAACCTGCTCGGCATTGCCACGATCAAGGCCTACACCGCCGAGGACTTCGAGGCGAAGCAGGTGCAAACGGCGTCGAGCGACTACCGCGCCGCGAATGCTTCGGCCATCCGCTTCTCGGCGGCGATCACGCCGATCATCCGCATGGCGGTCCTGGCCGGCTTCACGGTCACGCTGCTGTACGGCGGATTTCTGGCGCTGCGCGGGGAAATTGGCGTCGGTAGCTACTCGGTCCTGGTCTATCTCACGCAGCGTTTGCTGTGGCCGATGACTCGCCTGGCCGACATGACCGACCTGTATCAGCGTTCGATGGCATCGGTGGAACGCGTGCTGAACCTGCTCGAGACGCCCGTCACCATCGGCTACGAGGGCAAGTCGCTCGACCCCAAAAGCGTGCGCGGAGCGCTCACCTTCGATCGCGTCTGCTTCGCCTATGCCGAGCGCCCCACGTTGAGCAACGTGTCGCTCCGCATCGAGGCCGGACAGACGATCGCGTTCGTCGGTAGCACGGGTAGCGGCAAGAGCACTTTGGTCAAGCTGCTATTACGCTTCTACGAAGCGCAACGCGGCACGATTCTGCTGGACGACGCGCCGATCGCAGAAGTTTGCCTACAGGACCTGCGACGCGCCATCGGCTACGTCGCACAAGACAGCTTCCTCGCAGACGCCAGTGTCGCGGAGAACATCGCTTACGGGCAAAGCTCGGCAAAGCGCGAAGACGTGGTCGCCGCCGCCGTGGCTGCAGAGGCGCATGACTTCATCATGGCACTGCCTGACGGCTACGACACGGGGGTCGGTGAGCGCGGGCAGAAGCTCTCCGGTGGGCAACGCCAACGTATCGCCCTAGCGCGGGCGATCTTGAAGGACCCGCCGATCTTGGTGCTCGACGAAGCCACGAGCGCCGTCGACAACGAAACCGAAGCCGCCATTCAGCGCTCCCTCGATCGGCTGGTGCTGGGCCGCACCAGCCTGATTATCGCGCATCGGCTCTCTACCGTGCGTCGCGCTCACCAGATTTACGTCCTGGAAGACGGCCAGATCGTCGAATCGGGCACGCACGAGTCGCTGCTGGCTCAGGGCGGGCAATATGCCGGCTTGTGGCGGCTGCAGACGGGCGAAGCAGCCTTGGCTCCCGGCGTACCGGCTGCGAATCCGCTCGCGCTTCTGCAGTAGACGCCCACAGTCTCCTATGATAGACGCCATGTCTCCTTCAAAGACATGGGTGGGCCACTCTGCCCGTACGAGAGAATCATGACGCTCAAGCTATTTTACTCACCTGGTGCCTGCTCCCTCTCCCCTCACATCGCGCTGCGCGAAGCCGGCCTGCCTTTCGAGCTGGTGCAGGTCGACCTTGCCGCCAAGAAGACCGAGCACGGCGAGAACTTCCTCAACATCAATCCCAAAGGGTATGTGCCCGCGCTGCTCACGGACAGCGGCGAGCTGATTACCGAGGGCGCCATCATCGTGCAGTACATTGCCGACCAGCGACCAGAGTCCGGCTTGCTGCCGAGCGCGGGCACTCCCGAACGGCGGCGTGCGCAAGAGTGGCTGCACTTCATTGCTACTGAGCTGCAAAAGGGCCTCGGGCCGATCAACAATCCGAAAGCCAACGACGAGCTTCGTCAAGTGCTGAAGCAGCGCCTCTTCCTGCGCTTCGACTTCTTGAGCAAGAGCCTGGAGGGCAAAGACTATCTGCTCGGTAACACGTTCAGCGTGGCCGACGGTTACGCTTTCTACGTGCTACGCGGCTTGCGTCGCCTCGAAGGCCAGGCGGCATTCGATCAGCGGACGGTGCTCAAGGCATACTTCGAACGGATCAGTGCGCGCCCCGCAGTGAAGGCCGTACTCGAGGCCGAGAAGCTCTCCTGAGGGGCTCATGGGCGTAGCGTACCTGGTCCAGGATCTGCAGCCATGAGCTCGTCGACGCTTACGGTGCTGCTCAATGTGGAGGTGCCCAGCTCGGTGCTGACGCGAGCACGGGATATCTCGTCGCGCATCAGCATCGTTACGGCGCAGGAGCTCCGCGCGCGCCCGGCCTGGCTGAACGAGGCCGACGTGTTGTTCACGCAGCGCATGGATCCGGAACAGCTAGCCGCTGCCCCACGCCTCAAATGGGTGCAAACATTCGGTGCGGGCGTCGACTGGCTGCTGACTCCGAACCTTCACCGGCGCGAAGAGCTGCTGGTCACGAACACCCGTGGCATTCACGCTCAGCCGATCGCCGAGCATGTGCTCGGCTTGGTGTTGATGTTCGCGCGTCAGTTGCATCGGGCCGTCCGTCAACAGTCCGCACGCCGCTGGCATAGTGAGGCGTTGCAGGTCGGTTTGAGCAGCCTGAGCGGCGCGACCCTGGGCATCGTCGGGCTCGGCGCAATCGGACGCCGAGTCGCCACCGTTGCGGGCGCATTCGGCATGCGAGTCACCGCACTCAAGCGCACGCCAGCCAGCGCACCGGGGGTCGAACGCGTGTTCGGCCCCGGCCAGCTGCTGCCCTTCCTCAAGGAGGCTGAATACGTGGTCAACACCTTGCCGTTGACGCCTCAGACCGACGGCTACTTCGGTGCTGCGGAGTTCGCAGCCATGCGTTCGGATGCCGTGTTCATCAACGTGGGGCGCGGCCGGACCGTACAGACCGACGCGCTGCTGCAGGCCCTGCAGACTGGCAGCATCGCCGCAGCCGCGCTGGACGTGACCGAGCCCGAGCCCCTGCCCGAAGATCATCCGTTGTGGGCCATGGACAACGTGATCTTGACCCCGCACTACGCCGGCGCGCATCCCGGCTACGTGCAGCGAGCTTCCGCCATTTTCCTTGAGAATTTGTCGCGTTTCGTGGCGGGCGCCGAGCTCACCAATCTGGTCGACAAGCCCGCGGGCTATTAGTCGACCGCTAGAGCTCGGCGTGTAGCCGACCCGAAAGCACGCTCACCGGACCGCGATCCGCGTTGTACGCAGGATTCGCGATGTGCTGGTAGTCGGCCGAGAGCGTGATCGAGCGGTACAGGTGTAAGCTATAAAATAGCTCCCACACACGTTCGGAGGCCCGGTTGAGACGGCCGTCGCCGATGAAGCCGTCGATCCCGCCGAGTGCCAGGTATTGGCCGTGCGCGGAGGAAATCCAGCTGGCTGCGTAGGCCGTGCCCACGACGTCGAACGGGCGGCGCCAAGGAGTGCCATGGACAACTGCTCCGAACGAGGCGGAGCGGTCGCTCGACGTGTACGAGTAGACCTCGCTACGACCATCGGAAACCAGGGCCCGCGCGAAGAACCCCACGTCGCTGGTGATCTGTTGCTCGAAGCTCACGCCCAGACCCGTCTTGATGCGCGGTTCGCGGACCCAGCACAAGTCCGGCGCCGTCGCATTGCTCGAGCCGTAGTTGAAGCTCGTGCAAGCGGCCGCGTTGTGCGCGGGGTCGGCCTGAACTGCGCTCACGGCATCGGCAAAGCCGCCCATATTTTCGCGGTTTCGATAGGCCAGCAAACGCACGACCCCGGGCCGGCCGAAGGCGCGATGAGCATGCTCCAGCTCTGCTTGGTCGCCATAATACTGGCCCAAGCGAAAATCGAGCTCCAACTGGTTCGGTTCTTTGGGCGGCATGAAGCGCCCCGCGCGCAGCGCCCAGTCGTCGTAGTGCAGCTCCAGCAGGGCACCAAAGGTATAGCCGCGGGCGTCCGCTGCGAAATCATAGGCGCCATGAGACAGGAACGCGATGTTGAAGAACTGGCGCCGCGGATCGCCGACGACCGAGTTCCGATCGAAGTAATCGAGGATGCTGTAGTCTCCAACGACGAAGACCAGACGTCGACTATCGACGGTCGTGCCGAGTTGCATCGGGCCGGAAGGGCGCTCGACGCGCGCACCGCCCAAGTTGATCGTCTGCGTCAGGTACAAGCGCGACAGATACACGCTGGGCGTGACCGAACCCTGCTTTTGCAGCTCGAAGTTCTGGATCGACGCGCCCAAACCGACCAACCCCGAGAGCGGACGACTGGAGATCACCTCCGGCACCGCATAGACTTCGGCGCCGCGCCACAGGGCGAGGCCGAGAAAAAGCGTGGCAGTGGTCGTGAAGCTGTACTCACTGTTCGGCGTCAGCGAGTGTTCGCTGCCGTTCAGATTGGTGTAGGCCGCGGAGAACGGTGCCTTCCAGCTCGAAATGTGGGTGAACTGGCCGTACGCATTCCAGCGCTCATGAACGAGGTCGTGCTTACCGGCATTTGCCAGCACGCGCATGACGCTGAATTCGTCGTCCGCGCTGGCGGGTTCGGCGACAGCAGTCGCCGCGCTGTCGGCATCCGCGGCGTCGCTTGGCCGGGGCAAGAACATGGTGCAAGCAAGTGCCAGCGTGCAGGTAATGCAGCTGACCATCGAGCGATTCATTGGGGAATTCACGAGACTGCGCCGGCCCCGAGTCTGACCAACTCGAATGGGCGCGCTACCGATACCGCCCTTCCGCAAAATGGCCAAGCGCGTTCATGGCACACGTCGGCGTCGGGCACTTCCCAACTGATTTCCGTCATGCACCGCGACGAAGGCGTGTCAGTTCGGTTTCACCGATGCCCGTCCGCTCGAGTGAGCTCCCGCAGCGCGGTCGCTGCTCGGCTAGCTATGAAACGTGAGCGGCATCTCGGTCTCCGCGCCCACGCGATCACGCTGACTATAGGTGTGCCGTTGGCCGTGCCGTTCACGGTGCTGCGCGCACCAATATTCGGCGCCCGCGGACGCCCGCCGTGCCTCCAGGCACAGCGGGCAGGGCGGTTCGATACGCGGCAATTCCTCGGGCAAGGCTTTCGGGCGCACCACGAATACGGGGCACGGCGCGAGACGCACCACGGTTTCGGCCACCGAGCCCAAAAGCCAGCGGGCGATACCGCGCCTGCCGTGGCTGCCGACGACGACCAAGTCGGCCTCCAAGTCCGCTGCGATTTGCGCGATCTCCTGCGCGGGCGCCTCGAGCCGCAAATGAGCGCGCAGCTGCACCGAGTCGAGGGAACCGGCGAATGCTCGGCGGCGCTCCTCGGCGTACTGTTCGATTTGGGCCGTGGCGTCGGCAAGGCTCAAAGCCACGAAGCCTCCGGCCTCGGCCGCGCCATCGATCCCGCCTTGCGCGCCGTAAAAGCGAACCACATTCACCACGTGGACATCGGCTCGTGGACGCGCCGCCGCGAGCTCCAGCGCGTGTTCGAGCGCCAAGTCGCCCGCGGCTGAATAGTCGATGCCCACCACGATCAGGTACGGCTTTTCGGAGTTCGACATCGGAGTAATCCTCCTTTTCGGGCGGTTGAACGCCCAGCACTGGCGCGAATTGGTGCATCGTGCGTGCCAGGCAGCAGAGGCAACTGGCAGCGCGCATTTCGCCCAACCCGCGCGTGCATCGGCTCGACCGCAGGCGGGCGATTCCGCCTCATGTGGCAAAACGGGCCAGGCGCGGCTGCGGGTGAATAGGCTATCTTCGCGGCAAAATGGCTTCGGTCGTCAAACTGCTTCGCTTCGCCAAGCCGTATTGGCTTCGCTCGCTTCTGGCGCTCGTCCTGTTGACGCTGCTCGTGGTTCTGGATCTCTCGATTCCGCGCCTGATCCAGAGTCTGATCGATCATGGCGTCTTGGCTCATGATCGCAGGTTGGTGATTCGCATCTCCTTGCTCATGCTCGGCGTGAGCGCGCTCAGCGTGTTCGTGGCGGTGGGCAACAACGACCTGTCGGTCCGCGTCGGCGAGAGCGTGGCGCGCGACCTACGCGAAGCGTTGTTCCTCAAGATCCAGACCTTTTCCTACGGAAACCTGGACCAGCAGAAGACCGGCCAACTCATGGTACGCCTGACCAGCGACACCGGCGCAGTACAGCGGCTGATGCAGATCACGTTGCGCATCGGTACACGCGCGCCACTTTTGATGGTGGGCAGCTTGCTGCTGATGATCTCGACCAGCCCGACCCTGGCCTTGACCATGCTGCCGCTCTTGCTGTTGACCTCGGGCCTGATCGTCTTCTTCCTGGTCAAGCAAGAGCCGATGTTCCGCTTCGTGCAGCAACGACTCGACCGCATGAACACGGTATTGCAAGAAAACGTGGCCGGGATCCGCTTGGTCAAGGCCTTCGTCCGCGAGCCGTTCGAGGAGCAGCGCTTCGACATCGCCAATCAGGCGTACTGCGATCAATCCGCAAAAGTGATGCGCTTCGCGGCCTTCATGCCGCCGGCGCTCACGCTCTGTGTAAACGCCGGTTTGGTGGCCGTGATCTGGGCGGGCGGCCTAGAGCGCGCGCGCGGCACGCTCTCGATTGGACAGATCGTGGCCTTCACCAACTACCTTTTGACGACGATGACTCCACTGGTGATGATGACCATGCTTTCGAACATCTGGGCCAGCGGGATCGCCTCGGCCAAACGGCTCGATGAGGTGCTGAGCGTGGTCCCGGAAGTCAGTGACGCCAAAGGCGCACGCACGCTACTCGTCAGCGCAGCGCCGCGGCTGGTTTTCGAGAATGTGACGTTCGCCTATGACGGCGCCGTGTCGGACGCAGTGTTGAAGCAAGTCAGTTTCGTCGCGGACCCGGGACAGACCGTGGCCATCTTGGGCGCCACGGGTGCCGGCAAGTCGACCCTGGTCAAGCTCATCCCGCGTTTCTACGACGTGACTTCGGGTCGAGTGACGCTCGACGGCGTCGATGTTCGTAGCGTGACAGAGGACTCGCTACTGGCCGCGATTGGCATCGTACCGCAGGAGTCCTTGCTGTTCTCGGGCAACGTGCGGGACAACATTCGCTACGGGCAACCCGAGGCCAGCGAGGAGCAGGTCGTGGCCGCTGCTCGTGCGGCTCAGGCCCATGATTTCGTCATGAAGATGAGCGCAGGCTACGACAGCCGCGTGGAGCAACGCGGCGCCAATTTCTCGGGCGGGCAGCGGCAACGGCTAGCACTCGCCCGCGCGCTGCTGCTTCGGCCAAAGCTCTTGATCTTGGATGACAGCACGAGCGCCGTCGATGTCGAAACCGAGACCTTGATTCAGAACGCGCTCACGGCGCAAAGCGAGCCGCAGACGCGGATCGTCGTCGCGCAACGCATCAGCACCGTGCTCAGAGCAGACAAGATCTTGGTGCTCGACGGAGGGCGCATCGTGGCCCAAGGCAACCACGCCGAGCTCTTGCGAAGCAGCCAAGTGTATCGGGAAATTTTTGCTTCTCAGTTGGGCAGCGCTCATCTTCCGGCGCTGCTCGAGCCAGGAGCCGCGCTGTGAGCCAAGGGCGATCCGTGTCGTCGGCCCCCGCTCCGGCAAACCCTGCACGACCCGGGGCTCTGCAGCCGACTCACATCGGAAAGATCGAGAAGGCACGCGATCCGCGCACTGCGCTCAGCCGCCTGCTGCCCTACCTGGAGCCGTTTCGCAGCTCGCTGCGCTGGGTGCTGCTGCTGGTGATTTCGTACACCTTTTTGGGCTTGGTTGGCCCGTATCTCATGGGCGTGGCCATCGACCATTTGCTGCACTCGGGGCAAATGGCCGGCCTGGCTCGCCTGGCCCTCGGCATGCTTGCGGTGTACGTGCTGTACAACCTGCTGCAGGCCGTCGCGGGCAGGCAGATGGCCGACATCTCGCAACGGGCGCTCAAACAGCTGCGCAGTGATCTGTTCACGCGCGTGCAACGCTTGCCGATCTCGTTCTTCGGCGAGGGTTCGACCGGAGACCTGTTGAGTCGTCTGACCAACGACGTCGAGGCGATAAACCTCGCCATCTCGCAGAACGTGACCACGCTGGTTGCGAGCCTGCTGTCGATGCTCGGCATCATCGTGGCGATGTTCCTGCTCGATCGCTGGCTGGCGTTGGCTTCACTGTTCGTCGTCCCGATCATGTTCTGGTTCACGCAGTTCGTCGCGCGCTACACGCGAAAGGGCTTCCGCGATCTGCAGCGGGATCTGGGGCAGCTGAACGGGGTGATGGAAGAGGCCATCAGTGGCCAGAAGACCGCCCAGGCGTTCCGCCGCAAACGAGCGGCGATCGAGGCATTTCAACGCCACAATCAGCAGGTTTTCCAGGCCGGCGTGTACGCCAACAGCTACGCGCTGCTGCTCATGCCCATCACCTCCGTGCTCGGCAACCTGTTCGTAATCGTGCTGGCCGGCCTCGGCGGCTGGCTTGCGCTCTCGGGCTTGGTGAGCGTGGGCATCATTGCCACCTTCATCAGCTATGCACAGCAGTTCGTGAACCCGCTGCGGCAACTGGCGAATCTCTACAACTCGATCCAATCCGCGATCGCCGGCGCAGAACGCATCTTCGCCATTTTCGACGTTCCGGCCGAGCAGGACGAGGCAACGCTAGCGTTGACGGAGCTCTCCGGCGCCGTCAGCTTCGAGCACGTTCGCTTCGGCTATGCAGCGGACGCGATCGTGCTCAAAGATTTGTCGTTCGAGGCCAAGCCGGGCCAAGTCGTGGCCCTGGTCGGCCCCACGGGCGCGGGCAAGACCACGATCATCAATCTTTTGACCCGCTTCTACGAGTGCGAAAGCGGATCGATCCGCATCGATGGTCGCGACATCCGCAGCATCCGCAAGCCCGAATTGCGCAAAAACCTGGGACTCGTGCTGCAGGACGTGTTCCTGTTCTCGGGCTCGGTACTGGAAAACATTCGCTACGGTCGACTCGAGGCCAGCGACGAGGAGGTGATGGCAGCGGCGAAGCTGGCCGAGGCAGACGGCTTCATTCGCTTGTTGCCCGAGGGCTATCGCACGCAGCTTTCGGAGCGCGCAGGAAACCTGAGCCAGGGGCAACGCCAGCTATTGGCGATTGCGCGTGCAATCTTGGCCGATCCGGCGATTCTGATCTTGGACGAGGCGACCAGTAGCGTCGACACGCGCACCGAGGCACGCATCCAGCGCGCGCTCCTGGCGCTGATGAAGGGCCGCACCAGTTTCGTGATCGCCCACCGGCTCAGCACGATTGCCGACGCGGATCAGATCTTGGTCATTGACCATGGCCTGCTCGCCGAACACGGCAAGCACGCCGAACTGCTCGCGCAACGCGGGGTTTACCACCGCCTGTACACGAGCCAGTTCAAGGGCGAGGCGATCTGAGCGAGGAAACTAAAACTCGCCGCTCAGCACAGCGCCGTAGCCGAGCTTGCCCACGGGCGCAGGCGTAAACTGCAAGCTGCCGAAGAAATCGCGAACAACGACCTTCTTCGTCGCTGTCAGCCCGGCGATCAACATAATCGTTCCGGCGGCCTGGGTGATACCGTCGAGCACCAGCATGGCCTGGGCGCTATTGTCCGCGCCGCTGTAACAGACGGCGGAGGAGAGGTCGGAGTTGGTGTCACACTTCTTACGCGCAGCGAGGGTGATCCACGGCCCCAACGCGGGCACGACCAGCCAGCCTGACTGGTTCGAGTAGTTCGCTCCCGTAGCGGCCACCACGCTCAAAGCCCAAGGGATGCCGAGCGTCAACGCACCGCCCACGACCAGCCCTCGCCGCACGTGCTCCTCGACGTGATAGCCGGGCGGCACCGGGCCACCGTTGTAAGGCACGCTCTCGGGGGCACGCAGCGGCGCCGGATAGACCGCGTAGGCGGGCGGCGGATACGCGTAGCCCGGCGGGGGCGGCGGATAGCCGTAGCCCGGGGCTGGAGCCGCCGCAGCGGGCGCCGCTGCAGGTGCAGGCGCCGGCACAGGCGCCGGCGCTGGCGCTGGCGCTGGCGCTGGAGCCGCGCTCGGCGGCGGCGGCGTTTGGGCCGCTGCGGGTGCAGCTGCGGCTAGGATCGAGCAAAACACGGATGCCACGGGCATCACTCGCCACCAAGAAAGGTCCCTCATTGTTGTGTAGTTCTAGCTCAGCTCAGCAGCACCCTCCAGTGGATCGAGAAAGTGGTAGCTTTGCCTACCTGTGAATCCCAGCAACACTTCCGAGATCGCGCCCGGGGGACGAGCCCTCGAATTATTGTTCGAGCGGGAAGATTCCGCTGATTTGAGTGTGCCGCTCGCGCTCAGCGATAGCTACGGCGGTCCACTCCGCTTGCCCGCTCGCTGCCTGTTCGCGAACTTCGTCGCCTCGCTCGATGGCGTCGTCGCGCTGCCGGGCGACGCGGAGTCTGGGCAGATCATCAGCGGGCGCAATCCTGCCGATCGCTTCGTGATGGGCCTGTTGCGGGCTGCGGCCGATGCAGTGCTGCTGGGCGCCGGCACCTTCCGTAAGTCTGGCCGGCACTTGTGGTTGCCCGATCGCATCTATCCTGCCGCAGCCGCCGCGTTCGCACAGATGCGCGCGCAACTCGGGCTGCGACAATGCCCGCAGTTCGTGCTGGTCAGCGGCTCTGGCTCGATTGACGTGAGCGAGCCAGCGATCGAGGGCTCCTGGATTTTCACCACGCCGACTGGCGAGGCCCGGCTGAGGAGCGAGCTGCCGTCGAGCGTGCGGCTCTGTGTGCAAGACGCCGCTCACATCTCGTTGCCCGACGTGCTGCGTTCATTGCAAGCGGAGGGCTTTGCGCGCGTGCTGACCGAGGGCGGGCCATCGCTCTTCAGTCAGCTCGTTCACGAGGGCCTAGTGGACATGCTCTTTCTGACGTCATCGCCCGCACTGTTCGGTCGTTTTCCGGGGGATGAACGAAAGTCGCTCGCTCAGGGACTCGATTTGAGCGGCACGACCTGCGAGCTTTCGAGCGCGCGCCGCCACGCGTCCCATCTATTTCTGAGCTACGCGCTGAGCCGTGCCGAGCGCGCGCGTTAATCGATGCACAGCTCGAATACTGCCGAGTCAGTGAGCGGAACACCGTCCAGCGAGCCCTGGAAAGCGAAGCTCGCGCGCCACAGCCCGACCATGAATAGGCGCACGGGCTGTAGGGAAAACACGCCGTTTTCGGGATCGAAGCCGACCTCCGGCGCGGGGCTCGAGTGACCGTGCTCCGGCATCTCCAGTGCCACGCTCAGATCCCCGGACATGGCGTTGCCGTCGGCGTCACTCACTTGCACGAGGAAGCGGTTGTCGCCCAGCGCCGGGGGCGCGGGCGTGCTGCTCACCAGGGTGAATTCGAAGTGCCCGGCGGCGCCGGGCTTCGTCATTCCGGCGCTGTACACGTCCGCGTCACTCGGTCGGCAGCCGACCGTGCTGCCCGCCCCGCCGGCGATCGCGCCTGGATCGCCAGCTCGAGACGACTGCGAGGAGCAGGCGCACAGCGAGCACGCAAATCCGATCAGCAAGCCGAGTGTTGCGCGGTGAAGAAGTCGTTGCATGCTCGAGGACGCCGGCAGGCCCGGCGAAAACAAGCATAGCAGCCGCCCTGCGTTTGGATTGCCCGTCCCCCGAATGTCAACGTCACTCGCATTTTCCAAGCTAGCTCTGCTAGGCGCGCTGGTTTTACTCGGTTGCGGCAGTCACTCGGTCCCCGAGCCTGCGACGCTCAGCATCGAGGAGCTGATGGACCCCAAGACATGCGCCGAGTGCCACCCCAGGCAATACGCGGAGTGGTCCGGGAGCATGCACGCCTACGCCAGCCGGGACCCGTTGTTCGTAGCGCTGAACCAGCGGGGCCAGGACGAAGCCAACGTGGGCACCTTTTGCGCGGGCTGCCACGCGCCGCTGGCGGTCAAAACTGGCGCGACACGCGACGGCACGAACCTCGCCTCACTGCCGGAGCGGCTACAAGGCGTGACCTGCTACGCCTGCCACAACGTGAGCCAAATCACGAACACGCACAACGCCTCGCTCAGATTCGCCAACGATAGCGTGATGCGCGGGGGTCTGAGCAACGCCTTGCCCAACCAGGCGCACCAGTCGGCCTATTCGCCCCTGCACGACCGCAGTCAGTCGGAGTCATCCCAATTGTGCGGCAGTTGTCACGATGTCGTGAACGGACACGGCGTCGCCAT
>Ga0207691_10000637_pt1 | contig 34621 bp, 33 predicted proteins | sample KBSM13metaG_FD_184327 | JGI IMG/M metagenome (GOLD analysis project Ga0207691, IMG submission 184327) | Miscanthus rhizosphere microbial communities from Kellogg Biological Station, Michigan, USA - KBS M1-3 metaG (SPAdes) (version 2) | ecosystem: Host-associated > Plants > Roots > Rhizosphere >...
CCGAGTGCCCCAGAGCGAAACCGCGCCCCCGAAGTAATCGCTGGAACGACCATCGGAAGCACCTAGCTCGGCCTGTTGCCTGGCCCCTGCATCTATTCCTTGAGCTTGAGTTATGCGGACGAAAAAGAGAGTTAGCAATGCCGAGCCGGTAAAGAAACTCTTCGTCCTCTGGAGGCGGAAGAGCATTTTCACAGTTTAAGAGGCTACTGAGCGAGCGCCCCTAAAGATCAAGCACTTTCCCAATCGGAGGGGCGTGCGATACACGACAAGAGAGGTCTGCGGCCGCCGCTACTTCTTCCCTTTAATCTCGAGCTTGCGGTAAAGGGTGGCCATACTGATACCAAGGACGCTGGCCGCTTTTTCGCGCGAGCCTTTGAACTTCGCCAGGGTAGCCTCGATATACTCACGCTCCTGTTCCTGGATAAATTCATCGAGCGACTTGCCGACTGGCATCGCGGAGCGCGACTTGCGAGCTGATGCTTCGTTAGCGAACTCGACAATCTGCGGCGGGAGATCCCCCGACATGATCGTATTGTTTTCGCACAAGGCGCAGGCCCGTTCGATCGCGTTTTCCAGTTCGCGCACGTTTCCCGGGTAATCGTACTTGGAAAGCAAATCGATCGCTTGAGCGTCGATCTTAATAGGTGGTCCGCCGCCGGATTGCTTTTGGAGAAAATGATTCACGAGCAGTGGCACGTCCTCAAGTCGCTCCCGCAGCGCTGGGATCTCGACTGGGATCACAGCCAGTCGGTAATAAAGATCTTCGCGAAACGTTCCGCTCCGGATCATCGGCTGAAGCGGTTCGTTGGTCGCGCCGACGACGCGAACATTGACCAAAACGCTCTTGTTATCTCCAACCCGCCGAACTTCGCGCTCTTGTAAAACGCGGAGCAATTTCGTCTGGAGCGACGTCGCCATCGAGTTCACTTCGTCCAGGAAAATTGTCCCTTGATTCGCTTCCTCGAATAGTCCGCGCTTGTCCGCAACCGCGCCAGTGAACGCTCCCTTCTTGTGTCCGAAAAGCTCCGACTCCAGCAGGTTCTCGGGCAAAGCGCTGCAATTTATCGCAACAAAAGGAAACTGCTGTCGGTTGCTGTTGAAGTGGAGCCCGCGGGCTACGAGCTCTTTGCCCGTTCCGCTTTCTCCCTGGATCAAAACCGTGCTGTCGGTATCGGCCACCTTGCTGATCAGGTTGTAAACCGACTGCATTTTTCGACTCGAACCGATGATGTTATCGAACTTGTATTTGTTCTTCAGCTCCTTGCGCAGAAAAGTGTTTTCCTGGCGGGCGGACTGAAACTCGAGCGCCCGCTGCACCGTCATTTGCAGCTCGTCGATTTTAAACGGCTTCGGAACATATCCGTGTGCCCCCATTTTCATCGCTTCAATAGCGGTATCGACTGACGCGTAGGCTGTGATCAGAATGACGAGCGTTTGCCGGTGATTTTCCTTCACATGGCGTAGAACGTCGAACCCGCTCATGGTCTCCATCTTCACGTCGGTGATGACGATCTCCGGATTGATGGCCTCCATTTGCTCGACTGCTTTGGCAGCGGAGTTGAAAGGGAAGACCTGATGCCCTTTATCGCGACAGAGAGTCACGATCACTTCCACCATTGCCGGTTCGTCGTCGATGATGATGATCTTGGCCATATTCTCAGGGCGGAGATTATTTCACAAATGAGAAAAGGAAAGGCAAAAATGAGAAATCACGCTGGGGTGATTACCCTGCCGGCAAGCATCATCCACGGAACGGAGTCAGGCCACGAGATGATCTCGCTGTAAACGTCGTCTCCACCGGCCGCGGTAGGAAGAGCGATCACATCGGCAAAGTAACCGGCGCGGATTTTGCCCAGCGCGTGTTCTTGATGAAGGGCCCGCCCTCCGTTGACGGTGGCCATCCTCAAGATTTGTTCCGATGACACCTCCGGGTGTTCTTCTTGAACGGTTCGCATTTCTGCGAAAAGGCTCAGCGAGGAATTGCTCGCCAGGCTGTCGGTGCCAAGGCAAACGTTAAACCCCATTCCGACCAATCGCTCTAGCGCGAACGACCGGTGATGAAAATAACGACTGCTGCGCGGGCAATGCACGATGTGAAACCGCGGTCCAGCGTCGAGGAGCCCAAAATCTTCTTCGGTCAGTTCGTTCAGGTGCACGATGATCCACCGCTCATCGATGGTCGTGCGCTCGAGCATCACGCCCAGCGGGGTCTTGCCCGTGCCGCAATCGTTCATTGAGCGGCCCAAGCTTTGCAACAGCGCGAATAACGGCCCAGAGCCGGAGCGAAACATCTCCATCTCCTCGTCAGATTCCGCGAGATGGGTCGAGAGAAGAAAGTCGCCTTCTCTGGAGGCGTCCGCGGCTAATAGGGTGAGTCTTGGAGATGCAGTGTAGGGAGCATGGGGACTCAACCCGAAGCCGCCTCGCCAATTTTGATTGTTAAAAAAAAAGTGAAGCGACGCTGCGATCATCTCTTCGGCTGCGAGGCGGGGTCGGACATCGATTAGTTCAGCGAACCACCACGTCCGCAACGGCGGCGGCGCCATTCGTGTGAGGAGCGCCGGCATCGATTCGATGTTAACCAGCGTGGTCGTGCCCCATCGTTTCGCTTCTTCGAACCCGTCTGCGATCGATGCAAGATAATCGTCATCCGAAAGATCGCGGCGGAGTCCGTTGATCTGCAGGATCCAGTCAGCAAACGAACGCTGGGGCGCGATCATGCCACGCAGCGCTGTATAATCGAGGTGACAATGAGCGTTGATAAGTCCGGGCAGTAACACCATTTCGCCCAGATCGTGAACTCGGCCGCCCTCAGTTTGGACGTCAGAGAAGCGCCCTGCGGCTACGACCTTTTCGCCCTCGATCGCGACGGCACCATCGTCGATCGGTGGACCGTCCATGCTGACGAGAGTTTTGGCGCGGTAAATGGACCTCTCACTCATCCGGGGGCGCTGAAGAATCTCCCTTCACGACTGCGCGAGCCTCGGCCACGAGGAGGTTGCACGCCTCCTGACATAGAAGCGGCATGACGTTTTCGCCGCGCCCGGTCTGATCGAGGGGGGCGATGAATTTATCCAGCGGCAACTGCACGGAAGGTCGAGCCCCGGAATGATTGCGAGACCAAAGGATGGTTCTCAGACAACCCGGTTGTCCGCCTTGGGAGCGACAGAACCGTCCAACCAGCACGTCGACTTGATTATCGGAAATTTTTGCCGCGATGCGATACATGCCGGTTTGCCGGTCGAGTGTGTCGCGCAAAGGGGTAGTGGCTAACCGGTGTGCCTCCCATGCGGTTAACGCAGCGAGTCGGCCCGGATAGAAGAGATCGAGAGCGCGTTGCACCGCCTCGAGGTCGGCCAACTCAAGGCGCCAGTTGTGTCGAAGATTCGGCGCAGTTTTTAGCGGTCGATAATTTCCGTCGTCGTCGAACTTCGCCAGTTCTTCAGCGTCGTCAGGCGAACGGTGGAGTTCCAAATCCTCTCGGCCGGCGTCCTCGCGGTGAGCCAGCACGAACCCGATCTGGGTTTGCTTTATCTCGATCTGTCCGATGCCGCGTGCCCCCGCGGCGAGCCAATCCTGTAAGACGCGCCTAATGCGCGGCGACATGCTTCTTTTCGCTGACTCCGTTTTTCTTCGCGGTGCAGAGCCGACGCGCCATCACTCCCGCCACGTGTTCGAGAAAATCGCGATCATCCTCTGTGAAAGCGTCCCGCTTCTCGCTTTCCACATCGATCACTCCGATCACCTTACCCGTTTTTTCACTTATGATTGGAACGACGATTTCGGAGTGTGTCGTCCAGAATGCCGGCAGCCAGCGCGGATCCTTGCGGACATCACCCACGATGAGTGTCTCCTTGGTTTCTGCGACGGCGCCGCAAAGGCCCTGCGACTTCGGGAATCGTGGGTAGGCTGGTGGCTCGTTACCAGTGCCCGCCGCGATCACAAAATCGCCGCGCTCGATCTTGTAAATTCCGATCCAGCGATAATCCCGCTCTTTGCGAACCATTTCGGCCGCGGTCTTAAGCGAGTTGGGGTCTTTCGGAGCGGCCAGAATGAAGGCCGCCAGGTCCTGCAAGAGTTTGGTGGAGTTTGTTTTCACAGGCGCGTTAGGGAAACAACCTACGGAATCACGTGGAGATCAAGGGCTGACCGATCAAAAGCTTCCGCCTGCTCCAGAATGATTTCGGCAAATTTTGGTTCGGTTCCGATGGCGTTCGCGTAAAAAAGGTTGCGGTCGCTAAGCCGATGCGGGTTGTCGCGAAAAATTTCCCGCTGACTCGCCGCCGCCGTTGGCTCCCCTTCGATTCCCAGCAGCACGGGGATGTCCTGATAACTATGCAGCCCGTCGGAAATAAAAAATGGCACCACGACCACGTTTGGCGTGGTGGCAAGGCTCGCCCAATCGGAAATCAGCGGCGCCTCCTCCATGTAAGCATTTTGCACGGAGGCATAGATTCCGCGTGCGCTGATTTTTTGGACCTCGCGCTTGGCAGCTTTGGCGCTGTTTTCATTCAGCGCGGTCCCGTGTCCGACGATAAACAGGGTGGTGTCCTTTTCCGGAACACCCGGCGCGACTTCGCGCGCTCGGCGCAACAAGAGCTCGGTCACGTTAGAATGATTTCCGGTCGGCTCGCAATATTTCCAAACCTGGCCACTTGATCGCTTGGTGACGCGGCCATCCAGTTCCAACTCCCGCGGGATGACGGTCTGTGTGAAATAACCTTCGCTGATGAAATTCGGTACTACGTAGACGTCGCGGATCTCGGATTCATCGAAGAAGAAGAGGGCGTCACGCAAACTTGCCTCCTCTTTCCAAAAGCAGCACGCGACGTCGCTGAAAATGCCTTTGTCTCTGATTGCCTTGGCCTGATCAAGACTCGGCCCGCTGGAATCCGGGTTCACTGTCGAGCCGTGGCCAACAATCAGGAGAGCGGCATCAGGGCGGGCCGGATTCATTGGCGAAAAGTGTAGAACATGCCGTGCCCATGGGAAAGCACTGGCACCGACAGCGCGGCGCCTTTTGCGCGAAGAAGGCCGAAACCTCGGCGTTTATCCGTTAGTCCGAAGAGTCCTCGTCCGCCTCTTCGTCTTTTTTCTGGGCCTTCTTGTCGTAAACCTGGCTCAGAATTCGGCCGATCATCGGGGCCGCGGCGGAGCCACCGTGGACTTTGCTCCCAACGTCGCCTTCATAGAGGGCAGCAAACGCATATTGCGGGTGTTCCGCAGGCACAAAACCCGCGAACCATGCCGCGGTGCGCTCCTTCTCCTTTGGGCCCCATTGGGCCGTGCCGGTCTTTCCCGCAACCGAGACTTCGTCCAGACTGGCCTGATGTGCGGTGCCCAAGGGCGCATTGACCGCATCGACCATTCCGACGCGAACCTGCTCCATCGTTTGCGGTGAAACGGGAATTGTTTTCTTCGCGCGGACGGAATAGGCCGCCACGATTTCGTTGCCGACCGTCTGCACTTGTTGCACAAGCCGCGTCTGGAAAAATGTTCCGCCATTGGCCACGATTGCCATCGCTTGTGCCATTTGCAGCGGGGTGACCAGGACGTCGCCCTGGCCAATGGAAAGGTTGGCGATGTCGCCGCCCATAATTCTTCTCCCGTGCGTTGCCTTCATGTATTCATCGTTAGGCAAACGCCCGTCGGTTTCGGCTCGCAACGGGATACCGCATTTTGCGCCGAAGCCGAGCTTGGCCGCCCAATCAAGAATCGGCGCCGCTCCCGTCTTGATGCCCACCTGATAAAACCAGGTGTCGCATGATTGGGTCAGAGCTTTGACGAAATTGAGCGAGCCTTGGTCCCCCTTCTTCCAGTTGTGAAAAGTCGTATTGCCGACATCCATTGCCGGAACGCACTCATATTCGTCCTGCGGTGTAATCGTGCCGGTTTCAAAAGCCGCGATGCCAACGGCGATTTTGAACGTCGAACCCGGCGGGTAACCCGAGCGATAGGCGCGGGGCAGAAGCGGAATATTCGGGTCGCTCTGCAATTCCTTGAACCTCGTCGGCGAGATGGATGGAATGAAGTCATTCGGGTTAAATGTCGGCCATGAAGCCATCGCGAGAACATCCCCGTTATTTGGATCGATGATGACAATCGCGCCGCGCTTCGCCCGAGCCGCGAGCGCTTTTTCGGCCAACTCCTGGAGCCGCAGGTCGATCGTACTGACGACATTGTAACCCGGCACGGGCGGTTCCACGATTCGTTCCGAGGTTTTCCGGCCGTCGCGGTCGAAGGTGACTTTATATTTTCCATGTCGTCCGGTGAGCATGGTGTTAAAAGTCTGCTCGAGGCCTTCGCGGCCTTCCGTTTCCGGCCAGAGCACTTGGCCATTTTGGATAATCCCGTCGGCGTTGCGACTTGTCTTGCCGGTGTATCCGATGATCTGACCAGCCACATTATCGTTAGGGTAATAGCGCAGGTAGATCGGCTTGAGTGAGAGCCCGCTGGAAAGTTTCCCCGCAAGTTTCCCCCGTTCTTCGTCGGTCAGATTCTGCGCGATTTCGAACGGGAGGAAACCGCGATTATGGTAATGCCGGATGATCGCCGCGTCTGGAATCTGGAGTGGACGATCGAGACGCCGCTGGGCCTCACGGATTCTTGTGCGCGCGTAATTGAGGGCCTCTTCGTCGGAAAAATCGAGCGGGGTAGGGAAGTCGATCGCGAGGTTGTAGCTCAATTTGTTCTGCGCCAGCGGTGCGCCATTTCGGGCGGTGATCTGTCCCCGCGGCGCTGGAATATCAAGCACGTAGGTCCGCGCCTGTTTCTGCGTTTCCCAAGTCGGCTTGATCGTTTCCTCAAATGGCGAGGCTGACGCTTCGGGAACCGCCTCGGAAGGTTCCTCCTGCGCGGAAGCAATCGCGGCGCAAAACGGAAGCACAATCCACGAACAGCGGAGAAATGCGCGAAAAGAGGGCAGGTGCTGGAAGAATTTCAATCGGCGCAATTTGCGAATGGTATTAGTGCGAAGCGAGGAAGCGATGCACTTCCTCCGCCAACTTCTGCCCTATTCCGTCGGTTGACGCAATTTCCTCGACGCTGGCTTTGCGCAAACGTTGCACGGAACCGAATTTCCTGAGGAGGAGATTTTTGCGGTTCTGGCTCACGCCCGGACAGTCGTCGAGCACGCTTTCGCCGATGCGTTTCTTCATTAACAACTGGTGATAGGTATTGGCGAAGCGATGCGCTTCATCGCGGATCCGCTGCAGGAGACGCAACGCGCCCGACTCCTCTGGCAATTGCAACGGCATCGCGCGCCCGGGCCGATAAATCTCCTCAAATTCTTTGGCCAAACCGATGATGGGCAATTCGTGCAAACCGAGCCGCTGCAACTCACGACATGCGGAAGAAAGCTGACCCTTCCCCCCATCGACAATGATCAAGTCGGGCAGGCGAACAAATGGCTGCACTGCATCGCTCGGATTCTCCTGCGAAAACTCCGCCGTTTCCGGATTCGCCTCCCGCGCTTGGAGAAGGACACGCGAGTATCGGCGCCGAACCACTTCCGCCATGCTCGCGAAATCGTCCTGACCTTCAACGGTGCGGATGCGGTAACGCCGATAGTTATTTTTGTCCGGGACACCATCACGGAATGACACCATCGAAGCGACCACGTGCGTAGTGGAGATATTCGAAATATCGAAGCACTCCATCACGTTAGGCGGTTGCGGCAGGTGCAATGCATCGGCCAACTCTTGCACGTCCGCTCGCGGATCGATTGTGGTCGGCAAACTGTGGCGGCTGAAGCGCCGCATTGGTTTGGTCGTGCGCCGCAAATCTTCGATCATGTTGCGAAGCTCGGCGGCCTTTTCGAAGTCGAGCTTGAGGGCCGCTTTTTGCATCTCTTCCTCGAGTGCGTTCATCATTTCCCGCGAATGCCCCTCGAGAAATGCCGCCGCTTCCTCGACCCGCTGTCGATAAGTTGGCGCGTCGATCTCGCTCAATCGCATTGGCACCTGGTAAGTGGACGATTTCAGCTCGCGTTCTGTCGGAGCGCCGCGTCCAAAAGTCAGGACGCCGAATTTCTTGCGCATGAAATTTAGCGTCTGCCGAAGCGCACCCGCATGAGCGTAAGGCCCGAAGTAGCGCGCTCCGTCGTCCTTTTTGAAACGCGCCAACCGAAATCGCGGCCAATCCTCGGTCGGATCCAGTTTTACAACGAGGAAACGTTTATCGTCGCGAAAAGAAATATTATACCGCGGTCGGTATTCCTTGATCAGCTTGCCCTCGAGCAAGATCGATTCGGCTTCGCTCGCCACGGTGTGCGTCTCGAAATCCCAGACCGCTTCGAGCAGCGCCCGCGTCTTGAGATCAGCCACCGCCATCTTCGAGGGCATGAAATACGAGCCGACCCGCTTGCGCAGGTCGCGCGCCTTGCCTACGTAGATGACGCGGCCGAACCGGTCCCGCATCAGGTAGACCCCGGGCTTGTGCGGCACTTCGTGCACCTTCTTGTTGAGGTCTGGCTTTTCTTTCGATAGTGGCACGGTCACGAAAAGAGTACGCGAAAATGTATGATGTCGCCATCGTGGGAAGCGGTCCGGCGGGGGCAAGCTGTGCAGCTTTCTCTGCCATGGCAGGGCTCCGCACCCTGCTCATCGAGCGGGCGATTTTTCCTCGGGAAAAAGTCTGTGGCGATTGTCTGAACCCCACCTGTTGGCCAGTCCTCGAGCGGCTTGAGGTCGCGGCAGAAATTCGCGCCGCGCCGCATGGGAAGTTGTCGAGCGTCGACTTTATCGCGTTGGATGGCTCTGTCGTGAGCATACCGTTGCCCGAGGGCGCGAACGCGGAGATTGCGATCCGGCGCAGCCTGCTTGACGAGATCCTGTTGCGCCGGGCCCAGTCGTTAGGCGTCGAAGTGCGGGAGGGCGAAACGTTGCTTTCCGCTGCGCACTCTGGGCATTGGACAATCGGCACCGATCGTTCCGAAGCCCGCAGCCGGGTTCTGGTGCCGGCCGACGGGCGCAACTCGACTGTTGCGCGGCTCTGCGGATTGATGCCGCGCAAGGGCCCGGACCGGGTCGCGCTGCAGACGCATGTGCCGTTGCCGCGGGATTTCGGCGACCGAATTGTCCTGCAGTTGTTGCGCCAAGGTTATTCAGGTCAGGCTCCGGTTGGCGACGGTCTGCTCAACCTCTGTTTGGTCAGTGGCCCAACGGATCTCGCGGCTGTCAGGCGCTGGGCTGAGCAAGAATTTGGCATTTCTCCTGATCACGATTGGCGAACGATCGCGCCGCTCGCCCGTGCCGCGCTTCCTTCAGCCATGCCTGGATTGTTCCTGGTGGGCGATGCTGCTCGTGTAGTTGAACCTTTTACGGGTGAGGGAATTTCCTACGCTCTTCGTTCAGGTGAGCTGGCCGCAACAGCGATCGCGGCTGGCGATCATCGTCAATACGCCAGCGCCCACAGGAAGCTTTACTCCGGCCGCGTTTGGGTCAACGCCCTCGCTCGGCATGCGGTCGAGCATCCGCGCCTCGCCACCAGTCTGCTTCGAATCTTGCCTAACGAGAAATCGATTCTGCGGGCGCTGACGACGAAAGTCGTGCGGCCTTGACCGTGTTCGACATCAACATCGCGATCGTCATCGGTCCAACCCCGCCGGGCACGGGCGTGATAGCGGATGTTTTCGGCGCGACCTCATCAAAGGCGACGTCGCCAACCAGACGGTAGCCGCGCTTGTTCGTAGCATCATCGACACGATTGATCCCAACATCGATCACAACCGCACCGTCGCGCACATGTTCCTGCCTAACGAATTGAGCCTGGCCAATGGCAGCGATCAAAATGTCTGCGGACCGGGTGATCTCTGGGAGATTTTTGCTTCGGGAATGCGCCACGGTAACGGTCGCGTTCCCGCCCTTCGCCTTCTGCATCAGAAGCAGCGCCAGCGGTTTGCCGACGATCATGCTACGGCCCAGCACGACGATGTGCGCGCCCGCGATCTCGATTCCGTAATTGACGAGGAGTCGCTGACAACCGAGCGGCGTGCAGGGCACGAAGCCGGTGCTGTCGCCCAGCGCGAGTTTCGCGATGTTCGTTGGATGAAAGCCGTCGACGTCTTTTGCCGGATCAAGCGCGCGGATGATCGCCGCCTCATCGATATGTTTGGGCGGCGGCGATTGGACGAGAATGCCGTGAACCGCTGGATCTCGATTCAGCTCCGCCACGCGCTCGAGGAGGTCGGCTTGGGTTGTGTTTTCCGGAAGCTCGAGTTTCACGGAATGCAATCCGAGTTCGCGACACATCTTGTCCTTCGAGCGGACGTAGGCTCGTGAAGCAGGATCATCGCCGACGAGAACGACCGCGAGGCCGGGCGTGAGTCCTTGTTTTTTGAGGGAAGCGATTTCGTCGCGCAACTCCGCGTAAACATTTTCCGCGACAATGCGGCCATCGATCAGATTCATTGTCTTTCCACTAGCTGCATCATCGCTTCCTGCAAACGCAGACGCTCCCGCTCGAATTCTTCTTCGGTGGAAGTGGACGCGACCCGATGCGGCGAACCAAAGATGGTGCGCACTTTTGCAAACGGCTTGGGCAGAATGAAACGGTCCCAGCTCTTCACCCGCCAGCAGCTCGAGTATTCCATGTTGATCGGCACCACCTCGGCGCCCGATTGTTGAGCTAGAAAAATTATGCCCTGGCCGAGTTCGTAGGCGGGTCCGCGCGGTCCGTCAGGGGTGATAACGACATCTTTGCCGTTCGCGATCACTTCGGCGAGCTGCCGGATCGCGCTCGCGCCTTTCCTCGAACTCGACCCCCTAACGACCTCGAAGTTAAATCGCTCGACCAGATCCGCCAGCAAGGCACCGTCCCGGCTCGCGCTGATGAGGGCGGCGCCGCTCCTCTCGGGCAGGTAGCGTTTGAGCACGAAAGGTAAAAGCAGAAGGCGATTGTGCCAGAGAGCGCCAATATAGCGCTCGTTAGGCGGCGTTCCGACGACGCCGGCGCGATCTTCGATTTGGAACCGAAGGGTGCGGGCCCAAATTTGCAGAAGCCAATACCCCAAAGCGGTCAGCCATCGCGCGCGCCAGCCTTCAATTTTCAAGAGTCCAGGTTTCTTACGGCTGCGTTTTCCAGCGGTAGGCGCGCGGGTTGGGTAGACCTATCTGATCGAGTATGCGCCAGACGACGGTGTCGACCACCTCACTGACCGATTGTGGCCGATTGTAAAAAGAAGGAATGGCCGGCAGCACGATCGCGCCGGCTTCGAGCAGGGTCACGATATTGCGTGCGTGGATCAAACTCCACGGCGTCTCCCGCGGGACGACAATCAGCTTGCGCCGCTCTTTCAGGAAAACATCAGCGGCCCGGAGCAGCGCGCTTGCTCCCGAGCCGGAGGCAAGCCGGCCGAGCGTCGCCATCGAGCAGGGCACGATCACCATCGCGTCGAAGCGAGCAGAGCCGCTCACGAAAGGAACGTTCAAATCATTTTCCGCATGCTGCCGCACTGCGGTCGGAACCCTAAAACTATCCACTTCTTCCATCGCGACTTGTTTGGCGTGGCCGCTCATCACGAGATGGACTTCGTTTTCACTCGCGTCGATCTGATCGAGCAACCGTTGCAGATAAAGTGTGCCGCTGGCGCCGGTCGCCGCGATGACAAGTTTCATTTCGCGCTATAAAACCACAGATCCTGCTGGCTCACTAGAACAGATCGAGAAAGTCAGTTTACGGAAGCCGCACCTCGCGACGTCAGGAGACGTGGCCTACAACGCGGCTCGTCGATGGTTAGGTACCGCCGTTCCTAAAGATATCCGCCGGTCTTCAGCTTTTTCGTGAGATCGATCCGTCGGAGGAGCTGTTCCCGGTAAAAGGTGACGTTCTCTTTGCGAGGCTCGACGCGTGTTTTCTTGTCGAGAACGACGACATCATCGATCAGGTCTTCCAGGCTGACCGGTTTTCCTTTCACCTCGCAATACGTCCAAGCCGCATGGATCGCGGCACCCAAAGCCGCACCTTCAGTAACGCGCAGTGCCACGGCCGGAAATCCCGAGACGTCGGCGACCATCTGGCGCCAAACCCGGCTTTTGCTCCCGCCACCGGTTAGTCGAAGTTCGGTCGGAACGATCCCGACTTCCTTGAATCGGCGCAAACCGTAGGCGAGTCCGAGGACAACGCCTTCGAGCACCGCCCGCGCCATGAAATCCCGGGTCATGTTCTCCGTCGTCAGGCCATGGAAAACCCCGCTGGCTTTCGGGAGATTGGGAGTTCGCTCGCCTTGCAAGTAGGGGAGAAAAAGAATGCCGCCTGCGCCCGCGGGAACCTTCTCCACGCGTTCGTCCATCGCTGCGATCTCCCAATCGAAAAGCTTGCGCAGTTGTTCCGTGGCGAGCGTTACATTCATCGCACAGGTGAGCGGCAGCCAGTGATCTGTCGCATCGCAAAAGGCTGCGATTTCGCCTTTCGGATCGATCACCGGCTCCTCGGAAAAGGCACAGATTGTTCCGGAAGTCCCCAGACTGACGGTCATGACGCCGGTGCGAATATTACCGGTGCCGATCGCGCTCATCATGTTGTCGCCGCTTCCGGCGCTGACGAGCGCGTCCTCGGACAGCCCCCATTTTTCGCGCAACGTACTTCGCAATAGCCCCGCCGATCGCTTCGAAGAACGCAGGGGTGGGAGCATTGCTTCCACCTTGGGATCGATGAACTCCAGAATAGGTTTGCACCACTTCCGGCTCCGGACGTCCAACAAGCCGGTGCCGGAAGCGTCACCAAATTCCATCTGGCGCTCGCCTGTCAGCCAGAGATTAAGATAATCGTGCGGCAGCAATACGCTCGTTAGGCGTTGAAAGTTTCCCGGCTCATTTTCCTTTAACCAAAGCAACTTGGGGGCGGTGTAACCGGGCAACATTGGATTACCGATCTTCTCGATGAGTCCTTCGGTACCGCCGAATTCCTGATTGAATTCTTCGCATTGCTCGACCGCGGAGACATCGGACCAAAGTTTGGCCGGGCGGAGCGGTTCGTTGGCCTGGTCGAGCGCGACCAAGCCATGTTGTTGCGCACTTACCCCGATCGCTTTGATCTCCTTGCGGCGGTCACCGATTTTTTCGAGGCATTCCCCCACCGTCGTCTCCGCCGCATTAATCCAAGTCGCCGGGTCCTGTTCAACGTGGCCTGCGGGCAATCCTTCAATCGTGCCATAAGCGGATTGGGCGAGCGCGAGAACTTTGCCTTTATCGATGTCGAGCACGAGGGCCTTGGTGCTTTGGGTGCCGCTATCGATTCCGAGACAAAGCATCAGGGGAAGTTCCGAATTCGTTAGGGTAGTGCAAGCTTCCAGTTTGCATCGAATTCGAGTCTCGCTGGCTGGAAGGTCGCGCTATCTTCGCATCTCCCGGCGGAATTTGAAATTAAGCCGTACTGGGCGCAATGAAGAGCCATGATCAAAAAGCTTTTACACACACGTTATCGGGTCACCGACCTGGAAAAGACGGTTTCATTTTATCGAGACGTGCTTGGTTTGGAGGAGGTTCGTCGGCACACATCGGGACGTGGCTCCCAACTGGTTTTCCTGAAAGCGCCGGGGAGCGACGAGGAGATTGAGCTTTGCAAATTCGATGAGAGTGGTCCGGTGGTCGTGGGACCTGATCTGACTCATCTCGCTTTCGAGGTCGACAATATTGAAGAGTTCGCCAAGCAGACCGCCGCGAAGGGTTATCCGCTTTCGGACGGGCCGCATCCGAATGGGCGCGGCGGTGCGATCGCGTTTATCGATGCTCCGGAAGGTTACGAGATAGAACTGATCCAGCGCGGGAACGATCGCTAGCTGCCATCGTGATTCCTCGTTAGGGGGCTTGCGAAGGTCTGGGTTTTGCTGTTACAATCGTGCGCATGTTTCGCAGAGCCTTTGCGTTAAGCAGTTACCCCATCGCGCTCGCGCTCGCCTTGCTCTGCGTCGCGGCGACCAAGCCGGCCAGTCGCGAGGTGAGACGGGCGACGGCAGTAGCTGACGAACCAGAGTACTCTGTAGCCTATCAGACAAACACTCTTGGGACTGAGATTACTGCGCCCAAGACGCGGGCCGCCGCGGTCCTCGTGCAGGACGCGCGTTCTGGCGAGACGCTCTACGAGAAGAACGCGGACATGCCGCGCGCCGCGGCCAGCACCCAAAAGCTCCTCACGGCCTTGATCGTTGCAGAAGATGGTTTTCTTGATCAGACCGTGACGGTGGCTTCGGAAGATACTCAGGCCGAGCCGGTGAAGTTGAATATCAAACCCGGCGAGACCTATCAGCGGATCGACTTGCTGCGCGCTTTGCTGGTGAAGAGCCCTAACGACGTGGCGCGGTGCCTGGCACGGGATAACGCCGGCAGCATCGAGCTTTTCGCGGCAAAGATGAACGCGAAAGCACGCTCGCTCGGCGCGTTCCATTCAAATTTCGTCAACCCGAACGGGCTGCCCATGCCGAACCAGTATTCGACCGCGCGCGATCTGTCTCTCATCGCCCGGGCCGCCTACGCCAATGACACAATCCGGTCGATTGTTTGTCTGCCCCAGCTCGTTTTCCGATATGCGAACGGACGGACCCGCGAGCTGAAGAATACAAACAAGGTCCTGAAACAGCTTCCCTACTGCAACGGGATGAAGACCGGTTATACCGAAGCAGCGGGGCATTGTCTCATCGCCAGCGGGAAACTTCCCGGTCGCGACGTCATTGTGGTCGTGCTGGGCGACAGTTCTGCGGGGGTTTGGCGAGACGCCTCAGCCCTGCTCTACTGGGGTTTGAAGCGACTCTAAATCTGCCGGTTGGGGCTGGGATCGCTGATCCCGGGCCGGCGGGCAGGGGCACGCTCGTGTTGACTGCCGAGCGACTAGGGACCACCCGCAGCCATATTCCGCAGGAGCGGGCTCGGCATGTAAGCGGGATTTACGTTCACGTCGGCCGGACCCTCGGTGGGGATGTCCGCTTCCGGACCTTCAGCAGGGGGAGCGGCTTCCATTGAATCGTTGGCGTAGCGCCCGGCCTTCGGATCCATGGTCGTCGTTGTTGTGGTTTTCGTGCTGGAACAGGCAGACAGGAGCACGGCGAGGAACAGACTGAGGGTAAGTTTGGTTTTCATTCGTCGATCTTTTCCGAGGCGATATCCAGACTCGTCTCGCTATCGTTAGGATTACTACATTTCGGCTTCGAGCTGCAAGGAATGTTTCGTGTCCCGCCCGGAATTCCGCTGGGCTGGGCCCAGGCGTCCCTAGAGGAACCGGCCCAGAATCGCGCGCAATTTCTCGCAGGTCGCTACTGGCCAAAGCGTTCGGTCGGTAACGAGGGCCGAATCAAGGGCGCGATGCTCTGGCCAGTTCGGTTCCCGGGGAATTCGCGGAATGACAGCGGCGAGGAGCTTTTTTGCGGTTTCCGCGTTGGCGACCAGATGCCCAATCACGGTTTGGGCGGAAACCGGCTCCTCCTCGACTTTCCAGCAGTCGTAATCCGTCACCATTGCCATTGTGGCCAGGGCGATCTCAGCTTCCCGCGCCAGCTTTGCCTCTGGTAAATTGGTCATGCCGATGATATCGAAACCGTGCCGGCGATTCAGCTCGGATTCGGCGCGAGTAGAAAAGGCGGGGCCATCCATGTTGACGTAAGTGCCTCCGTTGTGGACGCGGATCCCCGATTGGCGGGCCGCGTCTGCGAGGAGGGTGCGGAGGCCGGTGCAGATCGGTTCCGCAAAGGCTATGTGAGCGGCGATCCCGTTCCCGAAAAATGTGTGGTCGGCTCGCTGGCTGGTCCGGTCGTAGAACTGGGACGGAAGAATCACATCGCGCGGCGCATATTGCTCCTGCAAACTGCCGACAGCCGTAACGCAGATGATCCAACGAACGTCCAGCGAGCGAAGCGCATAGATATTAGCGCGATGATTTAATTCGTGCGGCAGGACGCGGTGACCTCGCCCATGTCGCGGCAGGAAAAAGACTCGGCGGCCTTCGACCTCGCCACCCATGATTGTGTCGGAAGGGGAGCCGAACGGGGTATTTATTTGATGCTCTTGCGGATTAGCAAATCCCTCGAGCTGGTAAAGTCCGCTTCCACCGATAATGCCGATTGCTGGTGTTTCCTGATCCATATTCCTGTGGCGCAAGGTTCTCGGCTTGCGGTCTGTGATTTGCAAGCTGGAAGCTTGCGCTACCATCGGCTTATGAGCGCATGCCGTTTTCTCTCCTTGTTCCTCCTCGGTTTGATCCTTGTGTCGTGCAGCGCTCCTTCACCGCCGCCAGCCCCGGGAACGTCGTCCGAAGCTTCCTACGCTCAGCCACCCCAGGATCGACCTGGTCTAGGAACCCGTTGGGGCGAGACGCGTAAATCATCCGTCGATGTCACGAATTTCGTTCGCGCCGTGCCTACGAAGCCGCTCGCCACAGCCGCGATCTTTTACAACGATCGCGCCGGAATCGAAGCAATGGCCGCGGCATCGCAACCGCAGCGAGTGTGGCCGGTAATTGCGGGTCCGGCTGCGAGTCTCGTTTCCGTTGCTCTGCGTGATCAAAATGGGCGAATCCTTCCGGGTCTGATTGTGGGCGACCGGTGGTTCGTCGTCGGTGAAGAGGGGCGGCGATATTCGATCGTGATTCGTAATCAAAGCGAGCTGCGGCTCGAAGTCGTCCTCTCGGTTGATGGACTCGATGTGCTTGATGGCCGGCCGGCTTCGGTTCGGAAACGCGGTTACGTGGTTGAGCCTCATCGCAAATTGGTAGTGGACGGTTTTCGCCAGAGCAGTGAGGCGGTGGCGGCCTTTCGTTTTGGCCCGGTGCGTGAATCTTACGCCCACGAAAAGTATGGGAACACGCGTAACGTCGGGGTGATCGGAGTGGCGATTTTCAACGAGTTTGGCACAAATCCCTGGACGGATCGAGAAGTGCAAAAGCGGCTCCACGCCAATCCGTTCCCCGGTGGCTTTGCCACTCCACCCTAACGAGTCAGGCCCTGCTGCGAATGGCGCGTCAGGTCCATTCGTGTATCGTTGCCCCCGCTTCCATGCCGAAATTTTTCATCAAGACTTACGGCTGCCAGATGAACGAGCGCGACTCGGAGCAGGTCGCGCGCTCGTTGCTCGATCGAGGCTACGAAGTCGCCGCGAACGAGGCTGAGGCGGACGTCGTGCTGCTCAACACCTGCAGTGTGCGTGACATGGCGGAACAGAAGGCCCTCGGCAAAATGGGCATGCTAAGTCGAGGAGCGAAAGCGCGACCGGACAAGGTGTTCGGCTTTCTCGGTTGCATGGCCCAGGCACGCGGCGAAGAACTCTTAAAGCTGGTGCCGCATCTCGATCTCGTGGTCGGCACCCAGAAATTTCACCGCGTCGCCGAATACGTGGACGAGCTGGTGGAGCGGAAACGTTATCGGCGAATGGACGATCCGCGGTTTTCGATTGTCGACACGGCGGAAGAAGCTGGCTCGCAGGAAACGATCCGTGACCACACCTTGCGAGCGCAACAGGCGACGGCGTTTGTTTCCATCATGCAGGGCTGCAATATGCACTGCACTTTTTGCATCGTCCCAAGGACGCGTGGTGCAGAACGAAGCCGCACTATTGCGGAGATCGGTCGCGAAGTGCGGGAGCTGGTCGAGCGCGGCGTGAAAGAGGTGACCCTGCTCGGTCAAATCGTAAACCTCTACGGTCGCCACGAGTTTCCCGCTGTGGACAAAAAGAGTCCCTTTGTCCAATTGCTCGAGGCGGTTCATGGCGTAGAGGACCTCGAGCGCCTTCGTTTCACCTCACCGCACCCGATCGGTTTTCGCGCCGATCTCATCGCGGCGTTGCGCGACTTGCCGAAACTCTGTGAGCATGTGCATCTGCCCCTCCAATCAGGGTCCGATCGGATTTTGAAGGCGATGCATCGGACCTACACGGCGGACAAATATCTTCGTCTGGTCGATCAAATTCGGGCGGCACGCAGCGACATCGCGCTCACCACGGATGTGATCGTCGGTTTTCCGGGCGAAACAGAGGAGGATTACGAGAAGACGCGGGCGTTAGTCGAGCGGGTTCAATTCGATAACGCTTTCGTCTTTCGCTATTCGCAGCGAAGCGAAACACCGGCCGCCGAGATGGCCGGGCAACTGGACGAGCGAGTCAAGGAAGCACGAAATCAAGATCTTCTCACGGTGGTGGACGCAGCGGCCCGGCGCGCCGGCGAGCGCTTGGTGGGGCAGAGGGTCCAGATCCTTTGCGAAGGACCGAGCAAAACAAATCCAGCCCGCCTGACGGGCAGGACACGAAGCAACAAAATCGTCGTCTACGAAGGAGTCGAGACGGACATTGGCCAGCTAATCGATTTGAACATTACGCACTCCACCGGTTTCAGTCTGTCCGGAGTCAAAGGGGACCACGCCAACGGTTGTGATTTGGCCGGAATGGAAGAACTTTCGCGGCCCGTGGCATTTTTTTCATGATCTATCACCTCTCCCTGCACACGATTGGTTTGATTACCGGCAGTTTTCTCGTTCTGCTCAGTCTCGCGGCAATTTTTCTGCCGGCCGATAATTTCCTGCCCCGGTTTCCCCGTTCTCAGGCCGCGGGTGCAGCTTTGCTTACGCTCGATCTGGTGTGGAGCTTTTGGCTGCTCGCGACCATGGAAATGGGTGAGTTTTCGGCTTTCCGTCGACCGCTCCTGATTATTCTGCCGGTGGGTTTCATTCTCGTTCTGAGATTTGTGGACGAATTTCTCGCTGTCCGCGCCTTGGGCATTCTTTGTTTGCTCGCTGCCGAACCGCTCCTCGACGCCGCCTTCTTGCGTCCAGAGACCAGCCGATTGCTCGTCACGGTGCTGGCCTACTTGATGATCGTCGCGGGGTTGTTTTGGGTCACAATGCCGTATCTGCTCCGCGACCAGATTCATTGGAGCACCAAGACGGCCGGGCGTTGGCGGCTCCTTTCCGGGCTGGGCTTTGTTTTTGGCGTGGCGATTCTGGTTTGCGCGTTTGTGGCGTATTGAGCGAGCGGTCGCGTTCCGGTTGAGCCGCATCCTTGTTATTCGCGGTGGCGCGATCGGTGATTTCATTCTCACCGTGCCCGCGCTGAGATTGCTTCGCGAAGCTTTCCCGTCCTCGCATATCCAGGTTCTCGGCTACAAACACATCGTCGCGTTGGCTGAGATGAGCCGATATGCAAATGCCACGCGGTCGATCGAGTACGCTCCACTCTCCAGCTTCTTTAGTAACGGCGCCCAACTCCCCACTGAACTGGTGACTTATTTCGGCAGCTTCCAGCAGGTCATCAGTTACCTTTTCGATCCGGACAATATTTTTGCGGCGAATCTCCGTCAGGCCGGTGCGCGGAATCTCATCGTCGGTTCGCCGAAGATTACGGATCAGGAACACGCCGCCCGACAGCTCGCCCGTCCACTGGAACAACTTGCGCTTTATCTGGAGGATCCGGCGGCGATTCTTTCGCCGCCCGCGCCACGGGAACCAGATCCTTCGTTGATCGCGATCCATCCGGGAAGCGGAGGCGAGGCAAAAAACTGGCCCTTGTCACGCTGGATCGCAGTGGTGGAGGCGCTCCTCTCGGCGGACTCCAATCGCCGCATCCTGCTCATTGGAGGTGAAGCGGACGTAGCGCGGGTCAACCGGCTCCGGGCCATTTTGCCTAACGAAAGGGTGCAGTGTGCGCAGAGTCTTCCGTTGGTCGAATTAGCAGCGCGTCTCCAGAACTGCTCGCTTTTCCTTGGGCACGACAGCGGCATTTCGCATTTAGCGGCGGCGGTCGGAACGCCATCCATCTTGCTTTTTGGTCCGACTGATCCAGCTATCTGGGCGCCCGCTAATCAGAACGTCAAAGTCTTGCGTGCGCCTGACCTAACGATGAATGGAATCGAAACTTTGCAGGTCCTGACGGCGGTGGGGGAGTTCGCGATGGGGCAATCGGGGCGCAAAGGCCCCTCCCACATTATGAGCTGATGCGCATCGGCATCAGCACGTAGAGAAACGGACTCTGGATCTTGATCACACCCGGGCTCATCTCGTCGATCAGGTCGAGAAAAATTTCGTCCTCCGCGAGATTGCGCAGCGGCGCCATCAGAAACTCCGGATTAAACGCGATCGAAAATTCCCGACCTTTGTAGGTGACGGGCAATGATTCTTTCGCCTCGCCGACTTCCGGAGTGTTCGCTGTGATGTCGATATTGTTCTTCGAAAAGTTCAGTTTGATCGAATTCGATTTGTCGCTCGCGAGAAGCGAGACGCGCCGGAGCGAGTTGAGAAAGGTCTCGCGCTCGAGCGTGACGCGTTCCTTCATTTCACCCGGGATGACCTGCTTATAATTCGGGTAGTTTCCTTCGATCAGCTTGGAAACGAGCAGAGTGTCGTTCAGATCAAACGCGATTTGCCCACTGCCCACGCTGACTCGGACATCGCCTTCATCCGTCAGCAATCGTTGCAATTCCGTCACCGCTTTGGTCGGAACGATAATGTCGGCTTCGTGGCTGCGCGGAAACTCGAGATCGATATCGAGCATGGCGAGCCGGCGGCCATCTGTCGCAACCAACGTGAGCTTGTTGTCCTTGAAACTGAAGAGGACGCCATTGAGGACATAGCGGGTCTCGTCGGTCGAAATCGCATAGGAAGTTTTGCGCAAACCATCGCGCAGATCCTTCTGCCGAATGGTGACAACCTTTGATTCGTCAAACTTCGGCAGAGGCGGGAATTCCTCTTCGGGCAGGCCGAGAATCTTGAAAAAACTTTGTCCGCTGCGAATCGAGGCGGCGTTCTTCCCGTCGATATCGAAGGAAATCTCGGTCGCGGGCAGCTCGCGAATAATGGTGAAAAGACGGCGCGCGGGGAGAGTCGTGGCCCCTCCTTTTTCTACTTCCGCTTCGAAACTGCCGCGCACACCGACATCGAGGTCGGTCGTCGTTAGGCTGATTTTGTTGCCGTTGGCGTGAAGGAGAACGTTCGAAAGAATCGGCAGCGTGGTGCGGGTGCTAACGACGTTTTGGACCTGTTGCAGACACTCGAGGAGCTTTTCTTTCGTAACGCTAAATTTCATGAAGGCGGAATTGAACCGTTAAGATGTAAGGCTTTCGATTTTATCCGGCAACCGCAATCTCGCAGCGGCGCCTCAGCGTTGCAGTGCGCTGTCAATGAATGAGATCGTTTGCCGAATCTTATCCTGCTCCTTCATTCTTTTTTTCACCAACTTACAGGCGTGCAGGACGGTGCCGTGATCGCGGCCGCCGAAGGCCTCACCGATTTCATTGAGCGACGCCTTCGTCAGCTCTCGCGCCAGATACATCGCGATCTGTCGCGGAAAGGCGATGTTGGCGGGACGCCGTTTGCTCGTCATATCCGCCAGGCGAACATCGAAGTGTTCGGCCACCCGCCGCTGAATTTGGTCGATCGTAACCGCGCGGCGCGCTTCTTCCTGGAGAATGTCCTTGAGCAAATGCTCGACGACATCGTTCGTCAGCTCTTTGCCACTCAGGGAAGCGAATGAAGCGACCCGCATGAGCGCGCCTTCGAGCCGGCGGACATTCGTCTTGATGCGGTTGGCGAGGAACTCAAAAATTTCATCGCGCAATTTGATCTTCAGGGTCCGCGCTTTCTTGCGCAGAATGGCCATGCGCGTTTCGACGTCGGGCGGTTGGAGTTCCGCCGTTAAACCCCATTCGAAGCGGGAAACGAGCCGATGTTCGAGGTTGGCAATTTCGGAGGCCGGGCGGTCGCTCGAAAGAACGATTTGTTTATGACCGTCGAAAAGCGTGTTGAAGGTGTGAAAAAATTCCTCCTGAGATCGCTCTTTTCCTCCGAGGAAATGGATGTCGTCGATCAGGAGAAGATCGGCTTGGCGGTAGCGTTTGCGGAATTTGACCAGGTTGTTGTGCTGAATCGCATCAATGAATTCGTTGATGAACAACTCGCTCGAGAGATACATGACGCGGGTGTTTTTGGTGCGGGCGCCGATGTATTGGCCGATCGCCTGCATTAAATGTGTCTTCCCGAGGCCGACGCCGCCGTAGATGAAAAGCGGATTGTAAGTTTTGGCCGGTGACTGCGCCACGGCGAGGCTCGCGGCATGTGCGATCTCATTGTTAGGCCCAACGACAAACGATTCAAAAGTGTTCCGCGCATTCAACCCCGGCGTCGTGTTCGAACGGGCTGCGGCGGCTTGCGCTTTGGCGGATAATGGCGGCTCCGGGTCGGCCGCGTCTGAACCGCCGGAAGTATCGACCGCGCAAATGAATTTCACCGCCCGCGGCCCGTTGCAGACTGATGCGATCGCGGCTTGCAACGCCGGCATATGATTACTCTCGATCCAGAATTGATAAATGTTGTTCGGGACGAGGAGAGTGACCTCGTCGGCGGTTGCGTTGGTCAGTTTAACCGCGGAAAACCAGCGCTTGAAAGTGTCTACGCTGACCTGCGGTTTTAAGGCAACGGAGATCTTCGTCCACAACTGGGCATACTTCTCGTCCATGGCGACTTGTTAACAGTGTTAAATAACGTCCCAGACGCTCGACGAACGAGGTGAACGAGCAATGGTCTGGCGTGGGGAGTCCCAAGCCAACGCGATTTTTTGGTCGTTTAATCCGGAAAAAATTCGGCGAGAAAGTCTGTTATACGAGGGAAAAATCATTTCTTCTGGTGCTGAGAGAGTGATGGCTAAGGACAAGGGGAATATTCAGGGCCGGCGGCCTCAGGATTAGTTTTCTTTTTGTCATGTTCCAGGCTCGTTTTGAGGCGGTCGATTTGTTCACATGCTATTCACATCGGGGGATTGTCCTCCCGGCCGGCGCGTTCAGAGTAGAAATCACGCCCGCGCCTCACAAGAAAAAATCGGAACTTTATTTTGCATCGAGGCCCAAAAAAACCTTGACGTAAAATCATCTCTGGCATGTTGCGAACTTTCACTCGTGAAGCACAATCGACTGTGATGGATGACTCGTTAGGGGAACCTCGTCGCGCGGCGATTTCGGTATGATTCGAACACGGCCGCGCTGCTTTCAGGGCGCGTTGAAAACGTTAGCCAAGCGCCCAATTTGCTCGAAATTCGTCAACCAGAAGAAGGCATGACGCAGTTTCCAACGAACACTCGCAACTATTTTGGGGCGATCGCGGTTTTGCTAAGCTGCCTCTTCCTGGCCGGCTGCGTCATGACGCCGCCACCACCGGTGCATGTTTCTCAGGTGGTATTGTTTTGGCTGAAACATCCCGAGAGCCAGGCCGATCGCGCCAAGCTTGTCCGAACCGTCCGCTCGCTGCAGATGATTCCGGGTGTGCGTCGAGTCGAGATTCGCCGGAATGTGCCTGAGCTCCCGCCCGGGGCCGATCGCAACTTCGATCTTGCCGCGGTCGTTACCTTCAGCGATCGCGCTGCCCTCCAGCGCTACCGGAAGGATCCCCGCCATCGTGAGACGATGCGGCGTTACCTCCGTCCGCTTGTCCGGCACTACGAAGTCTATAATTTAAGTGGTGGTCAGGAGTAAGTGTTTCTCAGCTGCGGCCCTGGTCGTTTTCCTTTTGCTTCCGGCCGCTTGGGCGGACGAAATTCCGCCGCCGTTTGGCTTTCGCTGGGATGATTCTTCTGGTCGGGTTGAGAAGGTCCTGAAGGGTGCGAAAGCAAAAACGGTTGGGCGAGAGACGAACAACGGAACTGAGACTTGGACGGTTGAGGGATTGATCCACCCGGGACTGAGGCGGACGCTTTTCAGTTTCAAAGGCGGTCAGCTCTCGCAGGTCGAATTGCAATACGAATATCCGGACTGGACGCTCGAGCATTACAACAATCGAATGGGGGAGATTCGCCGCTACTTCGATCAGAAATACGGAACTGGGCGCTTGATTTCGCGTTCACGTGATAATGACACCGACGTCATTCAAACCCTGGTCGGTTATCAATGGGTGGTAGGAAAATCGGCCCTCGAACTCTTTTACTTCTCGGCGCAAAAAGAGCCGAACGTTTACCGCAATATTACGGTGACGTATAAAGAGATTTGAATTAGCCGCGCAGCGCCCCGGGTAGGGTGGGCGTCTCGCCTGAACGCACTTTTCGTTGTCCGAGAGGGCGCGACGCAAGATGCGTCGCTCGGCGGGCGAGACGCCCACCCTACCCGAGAGGGGTGCGCCTACGTTCGCGAAGGCGCCGAATTTTCCTTTTGCATTCGCTTCAACCGACTGCGCAGAGCGACCTTGGTGGCGGCGCTCATGCGGTCGATGAAAAGAACGCCATTTAGATGGTCGACCTCGTGTTGCAGGGCGCGCGCCAAGAGGCCGCCCGCCTCGATCTCGACGGTCTCGCCTTCCAACGTTTGCGCACGTAGGACCACCGAAGATGCCCGCCAAATATCCGCGGTGATTTCCGGGAAACTCAGGCATCCCTCCAAGCCAAGATCCTCATCATCGCTCAGCGTCAGCTCGGGGTTCAGAAGGACCAGGGGCATGGCCGTTTTCGGATCCATTTCGACCCCATTCAGTTTCAAGGTGCTCGGGCGATCCTCCACGTCGGTGACATCAAGAACCGTCAATTGCAAAGGCTGTCCCACCTGTTGCGCGGCAAGACCGACACCATGCGCTTCGTGCATCGTCTCGATCATGTTCGCGGCTAATTCGCGGATCGCTTCATCCACCGTTTCGATGCGAGCACCTTTGGCTCGCAACACCGGATCGCCATAGCGCACGATCGGTAGGTTCATTTCGAGCCGGCGGACTGCGTGAAGGCCGGCAAATTTGTTACTCCGGCGAGTTTAAGCGCGTCCATCACTTTGATGATGATCCCGAACGACGCTTTTTCATCTGCCTTGAGCACGAGCGTGCTCTTGCGTGCGGGGGGAAGGTTCGTAATCGCCGCCTGCAATTCGTCGACCGCAATCGGTTTGCCATCGAGCTTGAGCGTGTCTTCCGCGTCAACACTCACAATCGCATGCTCGAGCTCCGCCGGTTTCGCGGTCGAGGTCTTCGATTCGGGCAGGTTGATCTGAACTTCCGGCTGATCCTTTTTGAATGTGGTCGAGACGACGAAGAAAATGAGAAGAATCGTCAGAATGTCGACCAGCGATACAATGATAATGGTCGGAGCGCGGCGTTTCCGAACAGCGAACTTCATGGCAGCAAATCCAAGCGACCGTTAGGTCAAAGGTGTCGGGGCGTGCGCCATCGCGGGCGTCGGGACCGAGGCCACGGCGCGTCCTGACATTCCTTCCGGGATGCGTCCGTAATAGCACTTGCTGATTAATTCCACGACGAGTGTTTCCATTTCGACCGACATGACTTCGACTTTCTTCGAGAAATAACTGAATGCGATCAGCGTCGGGACGGCGATGGACAAGCCGAATACGGTTGCGTTCAACGCCTCCGCAATTCCGAGAGCGATTGCCTTCGTGTCGGCCGCGCCCGTTCCGAGGCCGAGGTGAGAAAAGACGTGCACCAGGCCCGAGACCGCGCCGATCAATCCAAGAAGCGGCGCGATTCCGGTTATGATCTCGAGCACGATGAGTCCGCGCTCGAGAATAACCATCTCGTGCCGGGCTCGCGTTTCGACCGCTTCGATATTTTCCGAGCGCGGCGCCCGCAGATTTTGCATGGCGATACGAGTAATTCGGGCGAGCGAGGAGTCATCTTCGCGAACTATTCTGGCAAGCCGTTCCGGGCTTCCACCCGGTACGAGCCGCTCAATTTCGCTCTCGATGACGAGAGGCAACACATTCCGTCGGCGCAAAGCAATCGTTCGCAGGATGATGACGGTCAAGGCGACGACCGAGCAAATGAGCAAGGGCCACATGAACAGCCCACCGCGGATGAGAAAATCGACGACCGACGAAAAGGGGTTGGTCGCTTCGGCAAGATAGAGTGCGGTCATCGGTTCGCGAAAATCGTGAAGGATTCTTCCATTGTAAAGCGACCTTCCGGAAGAGCGGAGAGCAGATCCTCAGGAATGGGCGGAAACTTTGTCTCCTGGATCGAGCGCAACGCGATGCTGGCGGTAGCCTCGGTGGTGGTATTCTCGGTCATCCGCAAATTCTTAACGCTGCCGTCCGCCAGGATCTCAAAAGTCACCGAGGTGGTGCCGATACTCACCAGATCTCCCTTGGCCTTAATGTAGTAATACCAGCGGGAGCCAATCGCATCCTCGAGCAATTTTTTGTAACGCCCCTGCGGCGTGCCGACGGCATTCACGGCTGAGCGCCCCCGATTATTGATGCCCCCGCGGATGACTGTTTTTTGCTGAAAATCCTGGTAACTGGAAGCCGCGTTCGGAGGCTTCTGGTCCTGCGGAGGCGTCGGGGTTGGCGTTTCCGTCGGAGTGGGAATTTCCGTGTTCTCTTCGGTGGAAGCTGGCGAGGGGACCGGCGTGGGAGTCTGGGTGAGGAGCGCGAGCTGATTCGGCGCCGGGGTGGGTGCGGCAGGCGTGGCCGTTTCGTTAGGCGTCGGTTCTTTCTTCGGCGGCGGAGTCGGCGTTGACTTGGGCTGCGGGGTCGAGCCAGCCGTACCGAAAGTGTTTTGATGTTCCTCCAGATTCATAAACGGCCGGTCTTTTCCGTCCTGGCCCGGAAGTTGGTTGTCTGTTGTCGCGGCCTTCTCCGCCGCAGCGATCGAGTTCTCGTTAGACTCGAATGTCTTCTCTTTTGGCGCAGTCGCTGATTTACGCGATTCGTCCACACTGATGAACGGTGCGTTTTTGGGGACGAGCGGAGGTGGCGTCGGTTCCGCCACTTGCATGATGGTCAATTGCGGGGGCGGCGTCTCTTCGATTGCAATTTCGCGATTGCTGCTGCCAAACGCGGCCAGAGAAAGCCCGATCATGAGGTGCAGGACGACGGAAGCAAGCACCGCCCACCAGACTCGTCGTCGTTCTCGATTTGGTTCCATTGGTGGCGTGTCTTCCCGGGCAGTCGCGCAGGTTAATGAGGGCGCGGAATGGAGGGTCGGGCGAGGTTGTTCCGCGGCGAAAGTATCTCACCTCCGTCGAGGTGACAACCGGCGCAGGGCCGTCTTACGCGCATGGTGGAAAAGGTATTGCTGGGCATAACCGCCGTGTTCCCCAAAATATTGCGTCGAAAATTCCTGCAATTTCCGCGCCGTCAGCCTGCGCCGGCGTGGAAAATACTTCTCGCGCAGGACCCGCTCGATCCAGACGTCGATCGGGAAAGCGCGCAAGCGTTCGTAGGCAAAGAGCATGACGCAATTCGCGACTTTTGGGCCGACGCCCGGGAGGGAGCAAAGCTGGGCGCGGAGTTCGTCATCCGAAAGTCTTCGCCATGATTCCAGGTCCGCTTCACCGCTCGCGACCCGCCGTGCCGTCGCGAGTAGATTTTTGGCGCGATAACCAAGCGCACATTCGCGCAGTTCTTTTTCACTCGCTCGCGCCAAATCTTCGGCTTTAGGAAAAGCATATACGTGATTCACGTATGTCCCATGGCGTGTGCCGAATCGTTCTCTTAGCGCGCGCGACATCTGCCGTATATGCGCCACCTGTTTCATCGACGAGCAAATGAAAGTCGCGAGGCATTCCCAAAGCGGCTGGCGCATGATGCGTAATCCGCGGCAAAAATCGCGCGCCGCCTCCATCGCAGGATCATTCGGAAACGCCGCACATATTTCCCCGAGGGGATGGTCGAGCGCAAAATAGTGGGCCGCGATGTTGCCGCTCCCTCGACTGGAAAAAAGCTGATCATCGTTCTGCTCGACATAGACGGCGCGGTCACCGATCGCGCCGATAAATCCCGCGCCTGCTTCTTCCCAGTGAAACGCCTGACCAGAGTCCAGCGTCAGTGCGAGATCGAAATCTGGCGCTGCAATTACCTCAAGTTTATTCGCCTTCCTCATTCCATTAACTTCCCCGGCATTGTCATCCTAAGTCACCCACTGCGTAGGGAAAATCCTTTGCGCCTCTGGCGAATTCTGGCAGCTAACAATCCGTGGATGCACGCCTCCTGATCGATTCGGCAGTCCTCCTCCTCTATTTTTTCATTATCATCTTTATCGGCCTCTACATGGGCCGGAAGGAGGACAACCTCGAGGACTTTGCCCTCGGTGGCCGGCGCATTCCCTGGTGGGCCGTGCTCGCCTCGATCATCGCGGCGGAAACCAGCGCCGGCACCTTTTTCGGCACACCTGGCGAAGGCTTTGCCCTGCGCAACTACACCTATCTCCAGCTCGCGTTGGGCACGATCATCGCCCGCATTCTTGTTAGCTACATCTTCATTAAGCCGTACTACGATTACAAGGTCTTCTCGATCTACGAGTACCTGACGGCTCGCTTCGGCACCACGACCAAGAACGCTGCTTCGGCGGTTTTCATGATCACTCGCTTGCTCGCCTCCGGAGCGCGACTGTATGTCGGCGCGATTGCCCTCGCGCTTGCTTACGAAATGATTAGTGGCCTGCGACCCAGTCCAACGCAGACCCTTTGGATTTACGTTCTCTCCACGATCGCCATTGTCGTTTTGACCGCGATCTACACAACGTTAGGCGGCATCAAAGCCGTCATTTGGACGGATGTTATCCAGGCCTCAATCATGTTCGGCAGCGCTCTTCTCGCGGTCGGGCTGCTTTATTTTTCTATTCCCGGAGGTTGGAACGAAATTGTCGCGCGCACCGGCGGTTTTCATTTTCACGATTTCTTCACAACCGGGCTGGATCCAGCGAAGCACGGCTGGGAAAAAATTGTCGGCATGTTTGCAGTTGAGTACACGATTTTCGCCGGCCTGTTCGGTTCGACCTTTATCACCATGGGAACGCATGGGACCGACCAGGACATGGTGCAACGAATGCTTACTGCCCCGGATATTCGGCGGAGCCGCCGCTCGCTCATCCTTTCCGGTCTCGCTGATATCCCGATCGCCTTCACCTTCCTAACGATTGGCGTTCTCCTTTGGGTTTACTATCAGGCGCACCCGGACCCGACGCTGTCAAAAACGCCTAACGAGACCTTCTGTCACTACATTCTTTACCAAATGCCGGTCGGTCTCCGCGGCTTACTGATTGCCGGAATCTTCGCGACGACGATGGGCTCGCTCAGCACCGCCCTGAACGCGCTCGCGACGAGTTTCACGCGCGACTGGTATCAGCCCTATCTCAATCCCGCCGCGACGGAAGAACAAAGTCTGCGCGCGGTCCGCAGGGCGACAGTCGTTTTCGCAGGCCTGATGATCGCAGTCGCTTCCACCACTTCCTATTGCGTCATTGTCCTGCCTAACGTCCGCATTATCCCGATCGCGCTCGGCATCTTCGGCTATACCTACGGTTCGCTTCTTGGAATTTTCTTCTGTGGCATGCTGACCCGGACCCGCGGACGCGACGTGACCAATCCTCTGGCGATGCTGGCCGGCTTTCTTTTTGTCGCCGTGATCAGCAACTTGCCTAACGACATTGCCAAGATCTTCGGAACCCAGCTTTACGTTCCGCCGAAATGGCTGCCCATCATGGAATTCCCGTGGTGGATCTGTTGTGGGACAATTGTCACGTTCCTGGTGGCGGTGTCATTTCGGGCGGAGCGGGAGCATTTTCCACCTGCCTAGCGATTTTTGCTGATCTCGGTCAGAGCAGGATCGGGTTGATTTTCGCCCCCTTTGCATCAATATACGGCCGCCCATCCGCATGCAGCACGTCGCCGCTTTTCCCCGACCTCAGCCCGTGCCCGCCGTTCCGGCGTCGGTGCCGAAACAGAATCTATGGATCCTGAGTAGTTGGCGCGATCTGCTTCTCTACGTCGGTACGCCAGCTCTCCTCATCCCACTTTTTGCTTTCGCGCAAATGCGCTGGAGCGCGCAGGACATTTACATTTTCGTGGGTGCCTTTGGTGCGACGGGCCACCACCTGCCGGGAATGATTCGTGCCTATGGCGATCGCGCGCTCTTCGAACGCTTTCGCTGGCGTTTCATTTTCGCTCCCATCTTCCTGGCGGCCGTCTGCGTCTCATTCACCTGGTGGGACATGCAGGGCCTGACGCTTGTCGTTTTCTTCTGGGGCGTCTGGCACGGCATGATGCAAACCTATGGTTTTTGTCGCATTTACGACGCAAAAACGGGTTCCTTCGCAGCGCTCACCCGTCGGCTTGATTTCGCAACCTGCGCTTTGTGGTTTGCGGCGGCTGTGCTGGTGTCTCCCGCTCGAATGACCGATACGCTGCGCATTTACTACGCGAGCGGCGGACCCTATCTCGCGCCCTGGGTTTTGCACGGCGGCACGCAAATCGTCGTGCTTGCGGCGATCGCCGTCGCCCTTTTGTTTCTGGCGAATTTTTTCTGGATGTGGGCGAAAGGTCAACGCCCAAACCCAGTCAAGCTTGCCTTACTCGTCACCAGCATCAGCTTTTGGTGGTTCTGCAATAACGGCGTAACAAACATTCTAGCCGGAATCGCGCTCTTCGAGGTCTTCCATGATGTCCAGTACCTCTCGATCGTCTGGCTTTACAATCGCAATCGAGTGGAGAGGGACAACACGATCGGCGGATTCATGCGTTTCGTTTTTCGCCGCAGCGGATCGTTGGTAGGTCTCTACATCGGCTTGGTCGTTGCCTACGGCGCGCTCGGTTATTTCAAGGAATACGTCCCGATCGATACCGTGAAGCGTGCCCTCACCGGCATGGTGGCAGCGTCTGGGTTGCTTCACTTTTATTACGACGGTTTTATCTGGAAGGTGCGCGAACGTTCCACGCGCGAATCGCTCGGCCTCAGCGGTGGCACGAGCGCGGGGACGGCGAGCGGTTTCTTTCTGCCGAGTTGGCTCCTGCATGGATTGAAGTGGGCCATTGCCTTTGCTGTTCCGCTGGGCGTGTTTTGCATTGGACAAGTGCGCGGCCCAGCCCCGGAGGTTGAGCGCACGGGCTGGATTGTTTCCGCAGTGCCCGATGGCGCCCGGCCTCACCTGGTTTACGCAACGGTATTACGAGACAAGGGATACCCTGAGGAAGCGGCAGAACAATTTCGGCTCAGCTTGCGCTTCCAACCCAAAGATCAAGGAGCGCATTTTAGTCTGGCGACCATTCTCCTGGGGCAAGGCAAACTCGACGAGGCTGAGAAGCATCTTGACGAGGCTTTGCGCATCGATCCGCAAGCGGGCGATTTTCATGCTGATCGTGGTTACCTGCTTGAATTGCGCGGCCAAAAAGGGCAAGCCGCCGAAGAGTATGCCACCGCCCTGCGCCTCGGCCCCGAATCGGCCCTGGTCCACTATAATTACGGCATGTTTCTCTGGCGCGACGGCAAACCAAAGGAGGGAGCCGCAGAATTGCAAAGGGCCATTGCACTCGAACCCGAGTACGCCGACGCACATTATGACTTGGGCAATGTTCTTTATCAGCAAGGCAACCTCGAAGCCGCCAAGGAGCAGTTTTTGGCCGCAGCCAAATTTGCTCCACGGCGCGCACGCACTCACACGATGCTTGGAGTAATTTACATTCGTCAGGGCCAGACTTCGCAGGCCATCATGAGCTTCTACCAGGCGCTCCAGCTGGATCCGAGCGACAGGCTGGCGTTCGAAAATCTCCGGCGCGCGCAAGCGGTGGACGCGACCCAGATCCAAGGCTTGCGACGCTGAGCAGCACTTATCGTGGCCCGGCGCGATAGGCCAGGGGCGGTTGCGCTTGGATGTTCGTCGCAGTGATCGTGCTGCGGGGAAAATGCTTACTGGCTTCAGCTGGCCCTTTTCTCCGATGCCACCTTGATGCCGAGTTCGCTTAACTGTTTGGCGTCAACGTCGCTCGGCGACTGCGACATCAGGTCCTGGCCACGGTTCGTTTTCGGAAAGGCGATCACGTCACGGATTGAATCCGCACCGGAAACGAGCATAACGAGGCGATCGAGACCGAGAGCAATACCGCCGTGCGGCGGTGCGCCCAGACGAAAGGCACGAAGAAGATGGCCGAATTGCAGTTCGGTTTCTTCATTCGTTAGGCCGAGGACTTCGAACATCTTCGCCTGCAAATCACGCTCGTGAATCCGGATACTGCCGCCGCCGATCTCAACGCCGTTCAGCACCACATCGTAGGCCTCCGCACGTACTTCCGAGAAGCGTTTTTGCTCGAGCAAAGGCAGGTCTTCCGCTTTCGGTCGAGTGAAGGGATGATGCATCGCGCTCCATTTTCCGGTCGCGGAATCCTGCTGGAGCAAAGGGAAGTCGGTGACCCAGAGAAAGTCGAGCTGTTCGGTATTCGTTAGGCGCTGAATCTCCGCAACCCGCAAGCGGAGCCGGCCAAGCACTTCACACGCGATTGCCCAATCGTCGGCCGCAAAAAGGATCAAATCGCCTTCTTCAATTCGGAGTCGCTCTTGCAACGCCGTGCGTTCGGCGTCGGATAGAAACTTGGCGATCGCTGATTTCCATTCGCCGTCTTCGACCTTGATCGAAGCCAGGCCTTTGGCGCCGAATTTCTTCGCCAGCGCTTCGAGTTCGTGCATTTGCCCGGAGGTAACACCGGCGAAGCCTTTGGCGTTGATTGCCTTGATCACACCGCCTCGATCGACGGTGCCGCGAAAAACCTTAAAGGAACTTTCGCGGAAAACATCGCTCAGCTCGACCAGCGGCAACGCAAAGCGCCGATCCGGCTTGTCACTGCCAAAAGTATCGACCGCCTCGTGATAACCAAGCCGCTGAAATGGAGTCGGTACCTCGATTCCGTGCGTGGCCTTGAAAATCGCGGCCAGCATTCCCTCGGTCAGCTGGAAAATATCCTCCGGCCTAACGAATGAAGCTTCAATGTCTATCTGGGTGAACTCGAGCTGGCGATCAGCACGCAGGTCCTCGTCGCGAAAGCATTTTGCGATCTGAAAATATTTCTCCATTCCGCCTACCATGAGCAGTTGTTTGTATTGCTGCGGCGCCTGCGGCAGGGCGTAGAATTTGCCTGGCCAGATCCGGCTCGGAACCAGGAAGTCGCGCGCGCCTTCGGGTGTGCTCTTGGAAAGAATCGGGGTTTCGATTTCCAGGAATCCCTGAGTATCGAGATAGTCGCGCGTTGCTTTGGTTACCCGATGCCGGAGGCGCAGGTTTCGGGCGAGCAGCGGACGTCGGAGATCGTAGTAGCGGTAGGTGAGCTGAAGATCTTCGTCTTTCACTTCGCCTTCGACCGGAAAAGGCGGCACTTCGGAGCGGTTGAGGATTGTTAGTTCATCGGCCACAACCTCGATTTCTCCCGTCGGAAGATTTTGATTGGCTTGCCCAGTGAGTCGGGGCGCGACCCGGCCGTGAATCGAAATCACATCCTCGTGGCGAAGCGAATGTGCGCGCTCGGTAACCTCAGCCTGTTCTTCAGGACGAAAAACCACCTGGGTAAGACCTTCGCGATCACGCAGGTCGATAAAAATGACACCGCCAAGATCGCGGCGTGAGTGCACCCAGCCGGCGAGGTTTATTTGCTCACCGATGTTGGCGGAGCGGAGTTGGTTGCAATGGTGAGTGCGATACATGGCAGCGAGCCGTCAGTTTGGGCGATGGCGGGAATCTCGCAAGTCGGCTTCGGTTAAGTTGAAAGGAGAGATTGAATGTGCGGGACTACTTCTCCGTTGGGAACAAGTTGTTCGTCGCGGGTAGCTAGCGTCTTTATTTTCACCGACGGCCATTCATCGCCGTAGAGCAGAGTTGCCTTCGCGCCCAGCGCTTCGGCGGTTTGGAATTGCTTCCCGACTTTGGCTGGGGTGAGGGGAAAGTCCACGCGCCAGCCGGCTTCACGCAGTTGCTGCAACTGAGCAACGGCTGCCGCGCGGCGTTCTTCCTTCGCGATAATGAGATAAAGATCGAGAGCACTTTCCTGCCTAACGGATGCAACCATGCGCGCACGTGTGTCCGCGACCTCCTGAATCAGTTCGCCGAGAACAACGTCGCCCATCGCGAACCCAGCAGCGGGAAGGGAAACAGCGCCATCACTCAATTGCTGAATCAGGTTGTCATAGCGTCCGCCGCCAGCGAGGGCGCGAAATTTTCCTGCGCGATCGAAGAGTTCGAAGACGATGCCCGTGTAGTAGGCGAGGCCGCGCACGACCGAGAGATCGATTTTCACAAAATCGGTCAAACCGCGCGCGCTAAGATCGGTGGCAAGCTGTTCGAGACGCTCGCTGCTCCCACCGCTCTCGAGCACCTTCTGCACAGGTGCGGCCAGCGCACCGAGGCGCTGCGCAGTTTTTTCCGGCGGTTCGCGCTCGCTCTTGTCGATTGCCTGGAGCAATTCACTCCAGCGCTCCTCCGGCACCGCGTGCTCGCGAAGGAAGTCGCTCCAGAACTCGCGATCGCTCACCCGCACAACAAAATCTTTTTCCGTGAAACCGAACGAGCGCAGAAGATCAATGCTGAGCGCGATCAACTCGATGTCTGCGGCGAGAGACGCTTCACCGATAACGTCGCAATTCAGTTGAAAATGTTCGCGTAGTCTTCCGCGTTGCTGCTTTTCGTAGCGGAAACATTGCGCGATCGAAAACCACTTCAGCGGCTTGCGAAACTCGCGTTCATGGGCCGCCACCACCCGGGCCAGAGTTGGGGTCAATTCGGGACGGAGCGAGACCTCGCGTTCGCCTTTGTCGGTGAAATTGAAGAGCTGGGCGACGATCTCGGCGCCGCTTTTTTTCTGGTAAAGCTCGGTCGGTTCGAGAATCGGTCCGTCCCATTCGACGAATCCGTAGCGGCGGCAGACTTCGCGCCAGCGCGCGAAAATCACGTTCCGGGTGGCGCAATTTTCTGGAAGGAAATCTC